>Ga0206126_10001978_pt1 | contig 23507 bp, 26 predicted proteins | sample Helgoland_Spring_5_FD_148621 | JGI IMG/M metagenome (GOLD analysis project Ga0206126, IMG submission 148621) | Pelagic subsurface seawater microbial communities from Kabeltonne, Helgoland, North Sea - Helgoland_Spring_Bloom_20160412_1 | ecosystem: Environmental > Aquatic > Marine > Epipelagic ...
GCATCAGAGGCAAGAGTTATCGTATGAAGAAGTTTAAAAAAACGGAGGGAAAATGACGTAAAAATTTTTATTATCAGTGGTACACTTTTGGCGAAAATTACTGGTACACTTTTAATTGACATTGACAGAAAAACAAGGGAGTTTTATTAGATGCTCTTTTTTATATTAGAGAATATAAAAAACTAAATAGTAAAGAAGAGGAATCATTTTTTCTTAAATTATTAGGCGATAAAGATATTCCAGAGTTGATAAAAAATAACTCACATGATGTGAAGCTATGGATGGATTCTGTAGCTAGCACTGTTGTACAAGACAATTTTGATAAATCTCAAAAGAAAATAAAAAATCCTAAGGGTGTTGTAGATGTTAATAGTGAAATCAACTCACTTTCACTTAAATTATCAGAGCAGAAAGAGAAGTTAAAAAGTATAAAAAAAGAACCGAACTCTGACAAAAAAAAGAAGCCTATAAATAAAGAAATTTCTAAGTTAAAGAAAGAGGAATTTGCAGCAAAATCAGCAATTTTATTCAACAAATTATTAGAATCTAATATTGATTCTAAGCATATAAAAACAGAAATCTTACCTATTGCAACGAATGTTACACAAGGGCTTTTACAGAATCATCCTGATTCCATAATGGAAGTTATAAATTCTGCAAAAAAATTATCAAATCTAGAAACTAAATCTCTTGATGAAAACAAGAGATTTAAGGCACAGATAGGGTTTGTAAAAGATATCATACCAGAGTTATCAAATATTATTAAGGACGATCAAATTAAAAATATTGTAGCTGGAGATTTGCCAAAGTATATAGAGAAATATAATGGAAAATGGAGCAATTTTGCCAATAGAATACCTGCTGTAAAATCGGCATTAGATGATGCTGGCGTTAAAGATAATCATAAAGAGGAGGTGATCAGAGAAGGAATGAATATTACTTCTGAGTTAGCTCCAATTTTATACAATGCGTTACATGCGTTAACTGATCAAGAAAACAAAATTAATCCTGTGTTGGATAGTATCGGTACAGTATATTACTCAGCAAAGCAGGAGAAGATTGCCCACGATAAGCATAAAAAACACTTTACTCATGATGATGACACAAAACGCTGGAAGGAAAGGAAACAAAAATATGCTAAAAAATTGATGTCTAATACATCACATATTCTTAAAGACGAAAAGATAAGCAGTATTATTGCACAAGATTTACCAAATTTTTTGAAAATAAACAAAGAACAATTGAGTAGTTTAGTCAAGAAGGTTGACAAGGTTAGTTCTGTAATTAATTCATCTTTAGATAAACTTGGTATTGAAGATAATCAAAAGGAAACAGCAATGAATGATGCTATAAATATTGCAGCAGATTCTGTCCCAATAGTTTATAAAGCTGGTATTTCAGTTCTTGAGCATAATAATAATTTATTCAACATAATTGATAATGCAAAAAAATTAGCACCAGCTAGGTCTCAAAAGAAAAAGAGATTGTAAGTGAGATAAGAAAATCGGTTCAACAATCCATTGAAGATTCAAATGTGAGTTCTACAGAATCCATTGCGGATAAAGATTTAAAGTTATTGATAGGTAGTAGTTTAGGTGCTGTTAGTAGCGCATCACCTGTTTTATATAAATTAACAGATGGCCTGTGTGATTCTAAGGATGAGGTAGGAAAAATAATTGGTAACTTACCAAACCTTTCGGTTACTCAGAAAAAAGCTTTTAATGAGATTATAAAAGATTCATCAAAGATTGTACAAGACGAGAAGATTGCATCTGTAATAAAGGAAGATTTGCCAAGTTATATTGAATCTAATAAAGATGAAATCGTAAATCTAGTCAAGAATAGTCCAGCAATTAAAGGTGTTATAAATAATCTAGGTAGAGGAAAGGAAAAAGAATCTAGTCTTAAAATAGGAGATTTTGCAATAAAGGAGAATATTGAATCACTATCTAAGATAATTAAAAATGACAAGGTAAAAGAAGTACTAGATAAAGATTTGCCAAAATATATAAGAAATAATGAGGTACGACTATCTACTGCAATCTCTAGAATTCCATTGGTAAAGAAAAAATTTAGTCAGGAGATGATTAATATTTACCAAGATAAGGCTGTTATCAAAGATAGTATTGCTATTGCTGCGACTGCTACTTCTGCGTTATATAATATAGCAGACGAAGCTCTTTCTCACCCTGAAGAGCTAAGTAAGTTATTAACAGAAACAAATAAGGCCAACTCTGATAAATTTATTAATGCTCTTTTTAAGGATAACACATCAAAAGAAAGGATAGATAGCAGCCTGCAAAAAATATTTAAAGATAATAAACAAGATTTTATTGCTATTATAGGGAATTATAAAGACCCAAATTCATCTGTGAATCCAGAAGATGTTGTTAATTTTCTCTCTAAAAAAACATCATCAATTACAAAATTAGCTCATGAACACGCTCAGCATAATCGTCTTGGCGTTACTAAGGAAATATTAAAGCTTATTTTTGATAAGGACACCATGAAGATCATTGGTGGATTATCCATAGATTTTATAAGTAAGAAAATGCGAAAAATGAGTGCATTTGTTAAAGAGAAAGTTAACAAGAAAAATGATCTTCAAGAAAAAGCCGAGGCAATTGGTAATCAAATTGAGAAAAAAACTGTGTCTGGTAATGATAAAGAATCTTCCCGTGTTTCTATGTCTAAAGAGAAAAAGCCAATATCCAGTTTTCCTAAGTCACTATAACCTTATTATTTAAAGCTAAAAAGTTCATAAAATATCATTAAAGCGTAAACGATCTGCCCGTCCTATGTCATTTTGCATGTGAGTTTTGCTTTCCCTAGGTCGTTAGAGCTATACAGAATCTTATATATAGAGTCATACTCTATGCTTTAGAGATCTCGTATAACTCGTTAAAAAACTCGTTTACGAGATGACAGGTTGGTAGAAAATTTTGCAAAGAGCTCATTTATGAGATGACAAGAAGCTATTATATCTTTTTACAAGACTCCAGCACAGTCTCTAGGATCATACTAGCAGCTATTATATCATCCTTTTGATTGCGTTGTTTCCTTTTAAGGTCAAGGCTTTTAAGTAAGTTATCAGCAGCTTTGGATGTCAAACGTTCATCTTGCATAAAGATTGGAATATTAATATGGGTTGATAATCTACTTGCAAATTTTAAGATGACTAAGGTCTGATCACTTTGAGTGCCATCCATATTAATAGGCATGCCAACAACAACTGTACAAGTGTCATGCTTTTTTATTAAATCTATAATTTGTTGCAATTGCCTCTTCTCTGATGAAGTATCTATCAAACATAGTGGCATTGATATATTATGATTAGGGTCAGATATAGCAATGCCAATTTTTCGTTTCCCATAATCAATAGAAATAATAGGTTTTCCTTTGATAAAAAACTTATAAAATTCTTGAACCGTATTAATGATCATGCTAGTAAATATCTGTATTTTAATTTTAGAGAAATTTTCTTATGTTCAAGTTTATTCAAAGGCATATTGATGCTAATATGATTAAGTCTGCATTTGCCTTTGCGATAATTTACTGCCTTTTATTTAACTCAGCAGTGATAATTTATAAATTTGAATATTACCAAGCAAATATTTTGACTGCCATATTAGAGCTTGCAAAGGATTTTGTCTATCTAGTAATTACTTTATTTGTGTTCTTTTTCGGGCTATCAATTCATAGAGTTATATTCATCATTGGATCTTTACTTTTATTTTCTACGGGCGCTCTTGCTAGCTATTATTTATTCTTTTTCTCTATCAGCCCAACACTTGGCATGATGCCTTCTATCTTTGGTACGCATCATACCGAACTATATGAGCTTCTTAGCGTAAAAATGATCATATGGGAATCGTTTAGTATCCTGATCTGTCTTTATAGTATTAGTCATTTTAATGTACAGACTACCAAGCTATTCTTCTCTCGTATTCTTTCTGCCATATGTCTTTTAATAGTAATAAATAATGTTATTACTCCTAAATTTAGCTTTATGAAAACATATTTTCCAATGCAATATCTGCATAATAGTTATGTGTTTTTTTTTGGAAAATCGCATAACAAATATACAAAAGAAGACATAAGTACAAAATATAAATTTCAGGATAAATCAGACTATGATCTAATAGGAGTGTTTGTTGTAGGAGAATCTGCAAGATACGATCATTTTGGTATAAATGGATATGAAAGAGATACTACACCTCATTTATCTAAAACAAAAAATCTTGTAACATTCAAATCAGAGGCCTGTTCAAATAATACGTATCTAGCTGTACCATGCATGCTTTCAAGATTTGGAGCGAAAGATATTGATTTAGTCAATACAGAGACAAGCATGTTATCTATACTTACGAAACTAGGTTTTGATACTATATGGTTTGGTACTCAATCTATTACGAAATATTACCGCAATCAGGAAGGAGGCTCTTTTTATGATGAAGTAAATTTTCATACTATACCAGGTGGTTCGCTCGTTTTTATGCCAAATAGCCATGATTGCCAGATGCTTCCATATTTAGAAAAGAGTATTAAATCTGACGGTAAGAAATTCATTGTACTACATATGACAGGAAGCCATTGGAATTATGCAGCTAGACATCCAGAGGAATTTACAAAATTTCAACCAGTTGCAGATAGTAGTATGAAGCACGACCCTTCAGGATGCTCCATAGAAGAATTAGTAAATAGCTATGATAATTCCATTTTATATACAGATTTTTTCCTTCATAAAGTAATTGAAACTCTAAAAGATAAAAATGCTTTTTTGCTCTATGCATCTGATCATGGTGAATCTTTAGGAGAAGAGGGGAGGTTAACCCATGGTCATGAATGTGAAAAATTGCCAAAAGAACAGTACAACGTCCCTTTGATGGTATGGATGTCAGATAAATATAAGAATAGTCATTCAGATAATTGGTCTTCTATGCGGGAAGAGAGTAAAAAAGAAATATCGCACGATTCTATATTTCACACTATCCTGGACTGTCTTGATATAGCCTCTGAAGCAATTGATAGCTCTTTGAGTCTTTGTGGTGGTAAGAAATCACTCAAAGGATAGGGGATTCAAATTGCATAATAAAAAAATCTATATTATAGCTGGCGAAGAATCGGGGGATTTTATCGGTGCATCATTGATTGATTCAATCAAATCTGAATGCGAGGATAAGCACAAATCAGCTGAAATTCTTGGAATTGGCGGAGCTCGTATGAAAAAAGCTGGGCTAAAAGATCCTTTGTTTGATATTAAGCAGATAAATTTGATGGGTTTTTTAGAAGTTTTGCCTCATATCTTTCGTATAAAGAGACTAATCAATGATACTGTGTCTGATATTATAAAGAGGCAACCAGACATCCTAGTTACTATCGATTCACCTGGTTTTACCTTTAGAGTTGCAAATAAAATAAAAGAACTTGCTCCTGATATAAAGCTTGTACATATCGTTGCACCATCTGTGTGGGTTTACAAGCCAGGCAGGGCAAAGAAGTACGCTAGGATATATGACCATATGCTGACTCTTCTTCCGTTTGAGTCAAAATATTTCTCTAAACATGGCTTGAGATCTACATGTATTGGTCACCCAGTACTAGAACAGAATTTTCTTAAGAACTCTAGGAAGCTAAGGGTAGAAATGGAAATATCTGATGATGAAAGGATAATATCCGTGACTCCGGGAAGTAGAAAAGGTGAAATAAAAAGACATATGCCAATCATCAGGGAGGTATTTGATAAATTATCAGAGATTCATAAAATTAAAGTGATATTCGTCCAGCCCAATGATTCTAATGTGCATTTAATTTCTAGCTTTTTACAAGGAGCAGATTTTGTTTATAATTTTTCAACAGATCGATTAAAATCATTCGCAGTTAGTGATCTAGCTCTTGCGAAATCTGGAACGAACACATTAGAGATTGCAGCTTCATCTGTTCCGATGATAGTTGGTTATAAGCTGAACCCTATCACTTTCTTTTTATTGAAGCTAGTAATCAAAGTTAAATTTGCATCGCTTATTAATATCATACCAAACAAGGAAATTATCCCAGAATACATACAATCAGATTTTAATGCTGATAATATTCTAAATGCTTTAAGCGACTTGCTAAGTGATAAGAAAAAGAGAGAAGAACAAGTGCTTGAGGCTCAAAGCGTACTAAAAACCATAGGCTTCGGATCTAGTTCAAGACCATCTCTTTTGGCTGCAAAAAAAATACTTGAGATGATCTAGAAAGATTACAGTTGTTTGAAAAATATACTCTAATTCTGATTCAAATAACTATTACACCACATCACATATAGCATGCATTTCTTCTATTTTACCACTGCAATGGAGTACTATATCACACCCAGCAGATAATGCATTTGTTGTAACTTTACACAAGCTTTTAATAAATTCTTGTTTGGATTCTTTTAGATTATCATGAGCAATTTGACCGTGTAATGCATGCATGCAGATATCATCTGAAACGAGAATACCATTAAAATCAATTTCATTTCTGATGTAAGAAATAACCTTACGTGAAATAGTAGCGGGAAGGGTGGGGTCAATTGCATTATACACTATATGCGCTGTCATTCCCCATACTTGTTTCTTTGATAACTCTTTGAATACTTTAAAATCACTTTCCTTCAGATCTTCTAAAGATGCATCTACAACTGGTAAGTCAAGATGGCTGTCTAACAAAGCTCTACCATGACCTGGTATATGCTTTATAAATGGGATTCCTTCAGCACTCAGGATTCCATCAATTGCAGATTTGCATAGATCTATCACTTGATTTGCATTATCACCAAAGCTTCTATCGCCAATTACGTTACTTGCACCATCATATCTGATGTCACACATTGGAGCGCATGGCGAATCTATACCAAGTGCTTTCAAATCACTCATTAGAGAGAAATAACTATCATATATCTTTTGTTCGGTATTCGCTTTATCTATTTGATATTTAAGTGATAATCTTTCTGCAGATGGATAAAGAGCTTCAATAATTGGTGGCTTTATTCTAGCCACTCTTCCACCTTCTTGATCGACAAATATCTTTATATTAGGCGATAATGATTTTAAACTTTTTGTAAGCTCTATTATTTGCTTCCTAGACTTTACGTTACGGGAAAATAATATAAATCCGGCAATTTTTTGAATATTATTCTTGAATAGATTAATTTCATCACTGGTTAAAGAATATCCGCCAATTCCAAAAATTATAATTTGTTCTTTCTTCATATCAGTTTAAGAGCATTTTAGTTGTTGTGAACTCTTTCTAGATCTCCAATAGTAGAATATTTATCTTCATAATAAAGCTCAATGTTTCCTATAGCACCATTTCTGTGCTTGGCAACGATAATCTCTGACTTATTACGGGCTTTGTCGTTCTTCTCTTGCCACTGCGCATGTTCAGACGTACCATGAGCGGGCTCTTCTCTTTTTAAGTAATATTCTTCACGATACAAAAACATTACTATATCAGAATCTTGTTCAATTGCACCAGATTCACGAAGATCAGAAAGCATCGGACGCTTGTCATTTCTCTGCTCAACTGCACGAGAAAGCTGAGATAAGGCAATCACGGGAATATCCAATTCTTTGGCAATTGCTTTCAATCCTTGGGTAATTTCAGATATTTCAAGCACTCTGTTATCAGTTTTTTGGTTACCATGTAACAATTGCAAATAATCAACAAATAAGATTCCGAGATTATTCTTACGTTTTAATCGTCTAGCACGAGCTCTTACTGCAGCAATTGATAGTGCCGGGGTGTCATCAATGAAGAACGGCATTCCAGCAAGCTTAGAAGCTGCTTTTCTAATGTCATTATAATGTTCTTCATTTACTTTTCCATTCCTTAAATGAGTTGAATCAACACGTGCCATCATAGAAAGTAATCTGCTTGCAAGCTGCTCTGATGACATCTCTAAAGAAAAGAATCCTACAGACTTTGGTTTCTCATCACCTGTTGCTTTTTTTAGCAGAGCCTTACATGCATTGAATGCAAAATTTATTGCAAAAGCAGTTTTACCCATAGAAGGGCGACCAGCTACAATAACTAAATCAGAATTTTGAAAACCAGAGAGCTTATTGTCAAGATCAGTAAGACCAGTAGATATACCTGTTATATGATCTGTATTCTTCATAGCTCTATCTATGCTTTGCAAAGACTCTGCGACAGATTGATTCATCGGAACGAAACCTTTATCCTGCATTCCTTCGCTTGCTAGTGTATATAATTTTGTTTCAGCCTCTTCTAACTGCTCTGATGCACTTTGTTCAAGAGTAGAATTATATGAATCATTCACTATCTCTTCGCCGATATTGATCAGATTTCTTTTAATAGCAAGATCATAAATAATCTTTCCATAATCATATGGATTTATTACAACCATTGCTCTGGTTGTTAGATTTATCAAATATTCATTACCATTTGCATTTTTGTAAAGCTCATCCTGCTCCAACATTGACTTAAGAGTAATAGGTGTAGCACTTAATCCTTTTTCTGTGAGAACCCCAATTGCATGATAAATCTTCTGATGCAACTTCTCATGAAAATGCTCAGCTTTTAGAAGTTCACTTACCCTTTCAATCACATCGGAATTAATCAAAATAGCGCCCAGCAGCATCTGCTCTGCATGGAAATTTGCAGGCAGTTTGCGGACAAGATCTTGATCAGGATCATTATTATTTTGTTCTGTTACAGCGGATAACATATCTTATTTACTCTTCACTTAAGAATTTAGTAGCCTCTAGTGCTGCCATACAACCAGTGCCAGCAGCTGTTACTGCTTGGCGATAGATCTTGTCTTGTACGTCACCAGATGCATATACTCCGTCAATACTTGTTTTTGTAGAATCGCTCGCTGTAATGATATACCCTTCATCATCCATCTTAAGCTGATTTGCAAAAAGAGATGTATTTGGCTTATGACCAATAGCTATAAAAACACCATCACAGGCTAGTTTTGTTATATCACCAGATTTTGTGTTTTTGAGTTCTACACCAGTGACAGATTTTGGATCTGTATCGCCTATAATATTTTCTAAAGTAGAGTCCCAAATTACTGATATCTTATCATTCTTGAATAATCTATCTTGCAATATTTTCTCAGCCCTGAGCGAATCTCTACGATGCACCAAATGTACTTTGCTTGCATGATTTGTAAGATAAAGGGCTTCTTCAACTGCAGTATTTCCACCACCAATTACGACTACTTCTTTATTTTTAAAGAAGAAACCGTCACATGTTGCGCAGCCCGAAACGCCAAAACCTTGAAAGAACTTCTCAGACTCAAGTCCAATCCATTTTGCCTGCGCTCCCGTTGCAATTACAATCGTATCTGCTTCATAAACATCACCTGATGATGTATTTGCTATAAAAGGTCTTTTGGATAGATCCACTTTTTCAACATGATCATGTACTAATTTTGTTCCAACATTCTCGGCTTGTTTCTCCATTTCTTGCATTAACCATGGTCCTTGGACTACATCAGCAAAACCTGGATAGTTCTCAACATCTGTAGTAATAGTAAGTTGCCCACCTGGCTGCATTCCATGTATCAATATGGGGTCGAGTGATGCTCTGGATGCATAAATTGCCGCACTTAGTCCAGCAGGACCTGAACCAATTATTAGCATCTTTGTTTTTACGTTGGATTTTTTATTAGTCATACTCATTCTATTATATATTTACACAGCAACGGTGGCTATCTATATAGGAGAGATATCTCTTAAGAAAATTGTCGCCATAATCGGCATATATATTAGAACAAAGATTAGAGAAAGCAATACCGCTGCGGCCATTTTTTCTGGATAAATTCTATAAAGTGATGCCAGAACAATTGTATTAGTGGCAAGAGGTGAAAAACATAGCATCTGTAGAGCATTATAGTAATTCTCGTTATACCACCCTAAAACAAAACGATCTAGCAAAATAAATACATTAAACAGAATAGGGTAGAAAAGAAATTTGCTAGCAAATGCAGCACCAGTGAATTTAACATCGAGTTTAAACTCTTTTATCTGAGATAATGCAAGACCTATAGTAACCATACCCAATATTGAGAAAACAGCTTTCATATTATTTGAAAATTCATCAAGGAAGCTAGGAAGCTGAAAACCAGCAAGACTCATGATACATCCAAGGAAAAATGCGTTGAGGGTAGGGAGGCGTATAACGCTTAGCACGCTTTGTTTAAAGCTACTTATATTACGAGCGCAAAAATAACAACCAACAGATGATTCATAAATTGCAATCCCGATAAGTCCTAGTGCAAAAATACTTAGAGTATAGTCATCAAAGAGGGCTGTAGCTATTGGAAGTACAACATATCCGCCGTTACCTGTACCACCAGAGAGGGCAAGGAGATTTCTATGTGAATCTTTCCAAAATTTTCCATAAAGAAAATAGCTAAATATACCAAGTGTTGTTGCTAACGTAAAAGTCACAACAATTATACCAAGAGAAGAGAATGTAAGGTTAGCACTTGTTGGAATAGCAAAGAATACTATTGGTGCTACGAAGTAGAAGAGCAGTGATGCAATGCTTTCTTTTTCTACATTTGAAAATCTTCCCGCAAGAAAACCAAGCAATACACTAAGCAGTGATGATAATACTTTAAAGAATACTAAACTAAAAATCGCCATACGGATTTGAAAATATGCATGCTAAAAGAAAGCTTACATAATGATAACACAAACCTGACCGATTAAAAAGTGTAAATCAGTCTGGTCTGTGCTTGGAAGAATGGAATGAATTAATAAGTAAAATTTGGTAGCAAATTTTTTTAAACATTAAGAGCTGACCTATATAGATCTAGCACAGCTTCTTGTTCTGCTAATTCGTCTTTATCAAGCTTCTTTAGCTTCAGTACTTGCTTCATGATTTTAGTATCAAAACCAGCTGCTTTGGCTTCATTAAAGACTTCTTTTATGTCTTCCGCAATATCTGATTTCTCATTTTCTAACCTTTCGATTTTTGCGATAAACTGAGCAAGTTGCGATGTTGAAATTACTTCCGTCATAACCAAAATTCCTAATTTTAAATATAATCAAAGATTACACTTATATAACTCTGTTTCTTAAAGGTAAACTAGTATTTTTATAAATATCAAAAAATACTTGATCAAGTAAATTATAGGTGCATAATGTAACCTGTAGTTTAATTTTATCCACAAAGTGTAATGCTTAACAATACTATATATGCACAGGGTGCAGGCATTGTTTTAATGCTACTGTGCTTATTTTTGTTTTATCAGTTGATAAAAAGAAAGCAAAAGCTAGATGATAAAAATATAGAAGCAATGAAGTTCTACTTAGATAACCAATTTATCTGTAGAAAATTAACGGAAAATCTTCTTGTGACTGATACTAATATTTTTTGTGCAAAGCTACTAGATGAAATAAAAGAGTATTATAATTTGCAAGATATCATTGTCGTTGACAGTATAGATACAGTAATAGACGAATATAGAATAACAGCACTTAGATCTGCTGTTATTAATTTCCTCAAAGAAAATGAATACAGAATCATTCATACAAGAATTGATCATAGATTATCAAAGCTCAATGCATTCTTACTAAAGAATAATTACGTATTGTACATCTCAAAACTCTCGGAAATCAGAGAGAGTGATGGGTTTGTAATATGCATTGAATCTTCTCCATCACTACTTAGCAGGCATGAAATAGATACGTTGAATAATTGTATTAACTTATTAAAAACGAGATTATTTTACTGATTTCCTAGATTTAATGGGATACTTGCAAATTACTACAAGCATAGAGATCTCGTATAACTCGTAAAGAACTCATTTACGAGATGACAAGTTGAGGGAATTTTCGCATAGAACGCTTAGATCTACGCTGATGATATAAGGTTTTTTTTAGATGCTCAACAGCCATGTGGACAACAACGCTACTCGGGTGTCACATTCCGTAAGCAAGCTTTTTAGTGAGCTATACGGAATCTCTTAATTTTGGTAGGATCAACCTAATATTCACACAGCTTAGTTTACTTCTTTTTATCCTCATGAGGATAAATTTTCTCTTTGTCTAGTAGACCAGAACATACTATCTTTATCTTATCAAGATCATTTGCTTTATTAAGATCTGTAAGCAATTTTATACATTCGTTATAAGGATGAGGTGGTGTGACCACGTTATTATCCTCCGTAACTTTTACAAATGTTTGAGACATACTCTGTGCCATAGTCTGCGCCATGCTTTCAGATGTTTTGGAGATATTATTTGCCACGTTATCCATCTTTGATACTACATAAGCAATTACAATTAGTGCCAGGGCTACTAAAAGCATCAGTAATTTATTAGTTTGTTCCATTTGTTCCTCTATTTATTAACTATTAAATTTACAGATTATTCAGAATGCTGCATCGCTTTATCATATATAGATAATGTTTTTTCTAGCATCAAGTTCAAAGAAAACTTAGTTCTGACATCTTTCCTTGCTGTAGTTGTAATTTTCCTTGCATCAGGAGAACCTAATATAGATAAAGCATGTTCTATTTTTTGCGCAAGTTCATCACTATTATTTGGAGATACATGAAAACCACTAACGCCATCTTTGATGGTTTCAGATGCTCCGCCAATATTTGTAGCAATCACTATTTTTTCCATCGATTGTGCTTCAATGATAGTCCTGCCAAATGCTTCTGGTTCAATCGAGGTAGAAATTACAATATCAGAAATCCCATATAAACCTACCACATTTGGCTCGTTACCAAATAGCTGTACTCGATCTTGCATTTTATATTTACGAATTTTATCACGAATACTTATTACATAAGATGGATGCTTAGCTAAGTCACCAGCCATAATGCAATAAAAATTTAAGTGTTTTATTTTTGCAAGAGCATCAACCAACACTAAATGTCCTTTCCATCTTGTCATTCTAGATGGCAAAAGTAATACAGGAGCATCTTGTGGAATTTTATACTTCTTTTTTAAGTCTGCAATTAAATCGTCCGATAGATGTTTTTTAGAGAAATCATCATGATTCACACCACGATGAATCACTGTAATTTTTTTCTTATCGATCTTATAATTATTTATTATGTGTTGTTTTACAAAATTAGAGACGGCAATCACTCTATGTCCTTCAGTCATAACGCTGTTATATAGCTTTTTAAGATAATTGTTAAAATTATATATACCATGAAATGTAGTTATCAAACATGCAGATGTAAGTTTTGCAGCTATATAGCAGCTCCATGCTGGTGCTCTAGATCTTGCATGAACAATATTCACATCATGACTGCGTATTACATCTGCAATTCTCTTTGCATTCAAAAGAATTGTGATAGGATTTTTGCTAGCAACATTCATAGTGATATGAGTAGAACCATGCTTAACAAGAGAATCAACTAGAGGACCACCAGCAGAAACAACTATAGAATTATTACCAGATTCTACCACCTTCTTTGCTATTTCCAGAGTTCCCCTTTCTACGCCACCTGATATGAGGGCTGGAACAACTTGCAGAATTGTTTTTTTATGATATTTTGTTTTATCTACGTCCATAGACTATTTTAAAGTAAGAAACATGAATATCTTATATACTAAAAATCAAGAAAAGTCCATTGCATATAACAAGTTCGTTACAACAAACGAAAAAGATACCTATATAATTTTCCATCATGGGTTGATGTCTAACATGAAAGGCAAAAAATCTATGTATATTGAAAATTACTGCAAGAAGCAAAATTATAATTTTATAAGATTTGATAATTTCGGTCATGGAGAATCATCAGGAAAACTGACAGAGCAGAACATCAGTAGTTGGGTGGAAGGTTTAGATATAGTGATCGATAATCTTACAGGAGATGCAAAGGTGATCCTTATAGGATCAAGCATGGGTGGATGGGTTACAATGTTAAACGCCATTAAACGTGATTATAGTAAAAAAATAATGGGACTTATAGGGCTTTCACCAGCATTAGATTTTACCAAAGAATTGGTGTGGGACAAACTGACTAAGAGTCAACAAAACACTCTAAAAGAGCAAAAAATTTGTGAATTAAAAAGTACAAATCCAGAATGTGCTGAGCTTTACCCAATTAGTTACGACTTGATTACAAATGGAAAAGAGCATTTGTTGCTTCAAGGTACTATTAAAATTACTTGTCCCGTACATCTAATACATGGGATGCAGGATATAGATGTACCACACACTATCTCTGAAAGAACTATGGAAAAAATAACAAGCAATAAAGCGGTACTAAAGCTTATTAAAGATGCTGATCATAGGCTCTCAAGAGAAGAAGATTTTCATATCATTTGCAGCTCTATAGAAGAGATAATATCAAATTAGATTGATACATAGTTGTAAATGATATAATATGTTTCTATTAACAAGATAGCATATTAATTAAAAGTTTTTGAGAATTTTTAATAATATTTATAGGATTATATAATCCTTATTCTGATATTGTTTGGTGGTGGTAAAGATGCTTAATAATCCTTTTATGTACCTAATTCCTTTGCATCGTCATATGGATATCTATTATTCTGCTTACAAAACATTTAAGAATTTTCAAAAACATAAAGTAAGTCAAAGTAAACAGAAAAAAAATTTTGTTGATTATGGGTATGATAATCCTGCCATTAGAGTTCAATCAAACCATTATGAAACCATTGGTACAGAAGCGTCAGAGTCTGATTTATCTGGTGATAGTATAAATTATGACGACTTTAACGATAAACGCTGTTTTAATGCTAATATTTTTACATAAAGTTAGTTAAGAGATATCAACTTAACTTAACACGTGTTCTCTAAACGTCAAACGTGCATCTGGCGAAGGCTTGTTTATGAATATATATCTATCAAGAAAATATGAAGTGAGGTCAAATGCGCTTCTTAGATCATCTATTTGAATATCACCCATTGTTTTTTGATAATCTCTTGTTAAAAATTTCGGCAATTTTAGCAATTTATCCTTATATTGCTCTCCTGCTTGCTTTGAAACAGCACATGCAGATTTTGGTGAAACATAGCATAATTCCTCTTTTTTACCACTCGCAACACATTCTTGTAATTGCATCTTATAGCCAGCTTCAGCAAGTATATCAATCTCCAGCTCCATATATTTTTTGATAGAAAGTTCTGATTTTAGCTCTTGCAAAAAGGATAATAAAGTTGGAAACAAATTATTATGAGGTTCTCTTTCACAAAATGCCATTTTAAGAATGGCTACAATTGAGTTAAATGCATAAAGCTTTGTTTTATCCATAATTATATAAGCATTATATGATTTAACCGGCTCTATCTTAAAAGAGCCTATATGCTCATGAAGCCTTGCACTCCAGCAAAAATCAACTAAATTTCCTTCTAATAAGTTACAATTATCCTTTTTGCTAAATTGTTTTGATACTCCAGAATATATGCCATTATTTTCGGAGAATATAGTTACTATACCACTACGCTCTTTTAATTCTCTTTTACAGATTATTATTCCTCGGTCACGAAAATTCATATATCATTAAATTATTAAATTCTTTGTATTTTGGACCATCTTATGAAGATAATCAAATTCATTTTTCTGCTAATGGTGCTAGCTATTACAACATCTGGTACATCATATGCTCATAAAGACAGAAAAAAATTAATCATAGCTGGTGATTATTGGTGTCCTTATAACTGCTTGCCAAATAGCAAATCACCTGGATATGCAGTCGAGCTTGCAAGAGAGGCCTTAGATATTTACAACATAGATGTCGAGTATCAGATGATGCCGTGGTATCAAGCTACTGCAATGCTTAAGAAGGGTAAAATAGATGGTGTAATAGGAGTAAGTGATCCTAATGATGCAATGTTAACGACAGAATTTCCTTTCGGTTATAGTGTAATTAACGCATTTACAAGATCTGATAGCAACTGGATATATGATGGTATTGATTCATTAAAAAATAAAAAACTTGGAATTATCGCAGACTATGTAGTAGATGAGTTTATTGCCCATTATTTTGGTATTTATTATGTAAGAAATCCCGATAAATTTGTAGTGGAAATGGGTGCAAGTGCCGTTGCTGCTTCTGTAAAAAATTTGATAAATGGAAAAAGCGATATATATATTGAGGATAAGTTAGTTGCAGAGCATTATATTAACAAAAATAATCTATCGGAATTGATTAGAAATGCAGGGGCGGTAGGGTATAAGAAAAAACCTCTATATATTGCATTCTCCTCTAATACACCTAATATAAAACAATATATTCAGTATTTGGAAGACGGCATCTCTTCTCTTAAAGTTACTGGCGAATATGATGATTTAAGAGCAAAATATCAAATGGATAAATAATATAATGTATAGTCAAAATATAATTGGGTTTAAAGGTATAGAGCCTAAAATTCACAAAGAAGCATATGTTGCAAATGGTGCTATTATTGCAGCTGGCGTCACAATAGGACGCAATGTGAGTGTATGGTTTAACTCAGTTTTGAGAGGAGACGTAGCGCCAATTATCGTTGAGGAAAATACTAATATTCAGGATGGTACTGTAATTCATACTTCAAGATTCAATGGTTCTAACCATATTGGCAAAAACGTAACAGTAGGGCATATGTCAATGCTGCATGCTTGTAGCATTGAAGATAACGCATTTATAGGAATGCAAGCACTCGTAATGGACAAAGCAGTGATAGAAGAATATGGATTTGTTGCTGCTGGTAGTCTTGTATCGCCTAGTAAAATTGTACGAAAAAAAGAGCTTTGGGCAGGAAGGCCAGCAAAATTTATACGTATGGTTACGTATGAAGAATTAGACTTTATGAAAGACAATATACAAAATTATATTGCTCTAGCTGCTGAATATAAATCATAGTCAATTTACTTTGAATCAGTATGTCGTTCAGAAGTAGAATATCACTTCCTTGAATTTTCCTTATCTTCTATTTCAATAAGAGTTATAAGATCGCTTGCTTTATACCACTCTGGAGATTTTTTTTGTAAATTCTTTATAGCAGCATCTGCCAAATTTTTTGCATCATCCATACGACCAGATTTAAATGCTATTAAAGCTGTGTTGAGGTAACTTTTGCCAATTAGACCTTTTTTCTCAAAAAATATTGAAAGATAATATAATGCTAACAAATTATCAGGGTCTTTTTGCACGACCATAAGTAAGTCTTGATAATATCTTGTAATAGCACGTGGATTATTAATAGTCTGGGTAAGGCCTACAATCGCTCTTTCAAGGCGAATTAAAATGTCATTTGGCCTATAACTTAACGCTATATTATATTCATTGAGCGCAGAATCTTTTCCAAATTCAAAGTAAATTTGAGCCTTTAGTTCATGATAATATGGGTTATCTGGGTATTTCATTATCAGGTGATTAACATGATTAAGTGTATCATCAAAATTACCAATTCTAAAGTTTTTAATTGCTTTTACGTAATGCTCTATTACCCAATTATCTTCATCATATATACGATCTAGTATCTTATTAATATCAAGAGTAAATGCAGCAAGTTTAGCTGAAGCTATAGCGTATCTATCTATAAGATCATCACTGTTCTGAGTTTCTTTGAATTTAGATGTTTTATTAAAATTACGCAAAATAGATAAGCGATCACTATCCATAGGGTGTGTTTGATCGTAAGGATTAACCATGTGGCTCTTTGAAAACGTCTTCATTTTTTCAAAAAAATATATCAATCCAACAGTGCTATGTGAGCTTCGCTCCAATAAGCTCATGGCAGTTTGATCGGCACTGGACTCAAATGTTCTAGAATACGCATATACAGACCTTTTTGACATATGCTGACCTGCCATCATCACAGCGCTTCCACCTTCTGGTTTGCTGGCCATTGCAGTAGCCAGACCTAATAGGGTGGCGCCAAATGCTGCACGCTGATAATTTTTTATTACTTCTTGTTGTCTGATCACATGATGACCTGCAATGTGACCAATTTCGTGAGCAACTATTCCACGCAATATATCTGGATCTGGAAAATCGATAATTAAACCACTATTAATAAATACCGCATTTCCACCTATAGTGAATGCATTTGGAATAGGATCATTAATGATATAGATTTTAAGATCTTTTAATCCAGATATTTTTTTTATGGGCTCTATAACCTCATTAATCACTTCTTCTATTTCAGAGTCCTTGATAATAGATGCAAAGGCAGTATTACTACAAAAAATGAAAAATATTATAAATGCTCGAAGTAAAGTCATGAAATTTAGTGAAAACATATGAAGCACCGTGTTCATAATAAATAAATCAGCTATTAAAAGCAATCACATATAGGTTGATTTGACATAAATAACTACACCTGTTCTTCTATAGCTTTATTACTTGACTCAAGGGCATTTTCTTCATGGTGACTTGTTGCATTATCAAGTGCTATTCTCACTTCATTTATTGCATTAATTACCTCATCTAACTCAGAAGATTCTTGAGTGGTATGAGAATTTATATTCTCTAATTTTACTATGGTAGCACCGTAGAAAACATCTAAATTTTTTGTATTCTCATCTGCTGTTTCAATATCGATACCCGATTTTAACATGTATAAAACTTCTATCACTTTATTAAGAGATTGATATTTTATTGTATGATTACTTTCTCCTACAGCTTTTTGAGATATATGAAGTAACTTTAGCATTTCTTCAAAAATAAAAATCAATTGCCCAAACGTGCTAGAAGTAGTAGCTGATGCGCTTTTATATTTTTCATATGCTTTCATGAATATCACCTATTATTATGAGAATTAAAAAAATATCTTTATAAATATCTAATCACCTTTTATCATGGTCACCTAATAACATATCAATCGTTGCTAGTTCTATTGCATATTGTGTGTCTTTTGAATGAAATGAGTGCATTAATTCTATATTTTTTTGCTGTATTTTTTCAAGCTCCTTTAATGCTCTTTCAAGCTCAGTTTCCAATTTTGATATTCTGTCTTCAACTATTGATACTTCACTTATAGTAGTTCCGGTTAAACCATTATCAGCAAGCATGTCCCTAGAATCTTGTTGAATCAAATTTGACATACCAGGGGAGTAATTTATGGTAAAATCTTCAGTTGAACCATCTACTGCGTCTGATGCATCAACTGAGAAGGTTATACCTTCTAATATAGTTCCTTCAAAAGAGACGTTATAACGATTAATAGAAGCGCTATAGGTAATATTTCCAATCACATATGCTTCATGCTGGTTCGGAACACGCATTTTAAAAGAAGATACTTCTATGCCATTTGCTCCATTTGTATAATCTACTGAAGCTGTTAGGTCTTTACCAATAACAGATAGATGGGTTACTGCTGGATCGAACTCTCCTGGTATATATTGCACATAACCTTTATTACCAGCAATTGGAGTGATTTTAGCATTGCTAATAAAGAAATCTTTTACCGCATTAAAATTTTCACCAAAGAGCTTTTGGAATTTTTCTTCATCTTCAAAAAATAATAAATCATATGTAACTCCATCTTTCGTCTCTGGCTTCACATTCATTCCAATATCATAGATAGATTGCACTTCACCGGTTGCTCCTATCTTTTTTATAGTAAATTTATCAAGTAAATTTTTGGCTTCAGTCATTAAAGATGATTTACGTAAAATAGCAGACTCATCATCGTAAGATTCCAAGGGCTTTAGAGGATCTGCATATTTTGCATTTTCTACTGAACGTGAGCTTTTAGTATTCTGCGCTACAAAATATGATAGCTCATTCAAGGCAGTACCAAAATCAAGTATCATTTGTTTTACTGCGCTATGATCCTCTCGCACACTAATAGTGTTGTAGTTTAACTGACCGTAATTAAGATTGTCATTATTTTGTGTATTTACTTTTCCAGTTAGTTCAAAAGATAAACCTGGGACAGGATTAATGAATTTATTACTAGTCTGAATAAGTTCAATAGCATCAATATGTATTATTGCATCTAAACCATTTATATCTTTTTTATACATATCAAGACCGCCATTTGCAAAAACCATAGTTTGATCTGTTCCAGTATTTTTTGCCTTTATTTCAATAAAAGCTGTATCATTCCCACCATCAAGCAAGAATGCCTCAAACTCATCACCGTTAGTAATAAATTCAGAATTAATATTTTTTATAATTTCGCTTAGTTCCTGACCTGTTGCAATTACAACATCTCTCTGATTGTCATTAACAGTTATAGAGATAGTTCCATCTAGCCCCAAATCACCGGTTTTTGCAAAACCTAGATCATTAGGTTGCATGTCAGACCCAATAATGCATTTTACAGGAGAGGCAGTTTGTTCTATCGAGATCTTAGTATCTCCAGATAATGCATTATCATCTACTCTGATATTTTTTATATAATCATCGGGATTTGCAGCTTCTTGGGTCATAATTGATGTTGATTTCTTATCAAAACCAATTTCTAATGGATTAGTAAGAACAGATGATACTGTTTTTAACTTGGTGAGTAATTCTTGTAATTTGCCAATTTCGCCAACTTGGTTTTGCTGTATTTCAATTTTATCTTGAATTTTATTTCTTACTTCTTCTTGCTTTTCAACTGCTTTTTCACTGAACTTGGTAATTGAGGTCATGATATGATCATTATTCATACCATTTCGCACAGCACTTGCTATTCCCATAATAATTCATTCACTGTTAATGTTTCCCTATTAGCAAGAATGATGCCATTTATTTTTATATGGTGGTCACCTCATAATATCTTCTTATTCTTTAAGTTGCCTTTCTTGATCCATCTTATATAATTCTGTTTCACCTGTAATCCAGAATTTTTATGTCTTTTAAAAAAGAATCTATAATAGAATTGATATCATTATCAAAGAATTTTGGTGATAATATTCTTCTTGATGATGTAAGTTTCAAGGTTAATAAAGGAGAGATCACTACTTTAATTGGTCAAAATGGAGCAGGTAAAACTACACTTGCAAAAATTATTTTAAAATTAGAATCGTATGATCGAGGTGATCTAAAAATTCGTAAGAATTTACGTATTGGTTATGTTCCACAGTCGTTAGATTTTTCTAGTGCCTTGCCACTTACTGCTAAATGTTTGTTGAAAATTCTTTCACCTAGCGAGTTTAATAAAAAGATAGCTAGTTTTTCTAATTTTATAAATTATGATTTGATAAAAAGAAAAGATATATCTGATCTATCTGGTGGACAACTACAAAAACTAATTCTTGCTGGAACTTTAATGAATGAACCGGAATTAGTGATACTAGATGAACCAACGCAGTTTTTAGATGTGTCAAGCCAACAAGAGTTCTATCACTTGCTTAATCAACTAAAAAAAGAGAACGATTTGACGGTGTTCATGATATCTCATGATCTATTTACAGTAATGAAAAATTCTGATCAAGTCATATGCCTCAACAAGCATGTTTGCTGTACCGGTAGACCTACAGAGCTTGATAATAATATTGTCTTTAAAAATGCATTATCTGAGATTGGCGTATATATACATAATCACGATCATAAGCACTAACTATATCTTTCTATAACCTATGAAATATTCTCGCCCGAACAGAAGTTACACTACTGAATCAATTAGCAAGGGAAGAAATGTCATAATATTAGGTGATGAGTTTCATCATTTAAAATCTGTAATGAGAATGAAACTATCTGATGAATTCAGATTATTTAACGATATCGATGGTGAATTCTTGGTTAAAATTACTGAAATATCAAAATCCAATATGCTGGTTCAAGCTAAATCGTTCTTGCGAAATAGCAATAAACCTCAGGAACTTACTCTTGCTATGTGCATCATAAAGCCAGATCGCATGTTAGAAGCTATAAAAGCATCGGTGCAGCTTGGCGTAACTCAGATAATTCCTATTATTTCAGAAAGAACTCAATATAAGCAAGTATCGAGGAATAAAATTGAGAAATCTATTATTTTATCAACTGTTCAAAGCGAAAGATTCTATCCGCCGAAGCTAATGCCAGAAAATACATTATCAGAATTTTGCAAAATAAATGATTATGATCAAATTATATTTGCAAACGAAGTAGAAGAGGGGGGCAATAAAATTGTTAACATCAACAAGATAAAGGGTAAGGTTGCTATTTTGATTGGTCCTGAGGGAGGATTTTCTCAAAGTGAAATAGATATGATCAAATCATATAACAACGTATCTTCTGTTAGTTTAGGACGAAATGTACTAAGAGCAGAGATAGCCGCAATTAGTACTATTTCATGCGTTACTATGCTAAGAAAAGACGTATAGATGCCAGATTTAGAAATTGAAAATCGATATAAAGATAACATAATTGCAGGCGTTGATGAAGCGGGTAGGGGACCACTTGCAGGGCCAGTAGTTGCTGCAGCGGTTATAGTAGATCAGAAGAATATTATTGATGGTATTAATGATTCAAAAAAACTATCTAAAAAAAGAAGAGAGTATCTTTACGATCAAATTACATCTGGCTATTTATGGTCAGTTGGAATAATCGAGGTTGATGAAATTGATAGAATAAATATATTAGAAGCCACAAAGAAAGCATGTGTTTTGGCAGTAAAATCTTTGGACATATCGCCAAGCATAGTATTAATAGATGGTAATATGTGCTTTGCCGATAAGCGGTTTTGTAGTATAATCAAGGGTGATGATAAGTCTATTTCCATTGCTGCTGCTTCAATTATTGCAAAAGTTACAAGGGATAGAATTATGCAAGAACTATCAAAAGAATGTCCAGACTATAAATGGGACAGAAACTCTGGCTACGGCACAAAAGAGCATATAAATGCTATCCTTCAAAATGGTTATACTTCATATCATCGCAAAACTTTTAAAGTAAAAAAATTGATCACGAGGAAGTAGTATGAAAGATAATTCATCCTTAACTACATCGCCACAACAAAGATTGCAACAAAAGCGTGAAGGAGAGCCACTTGAAGTAACAACGAAGAATCTAACAACTGATGATCTAGCAAATAATAATTATTCTGGAGGTAGTTATTCTACAAAATCCACTGCTGAGTCTGATGATGAAAATGATGTTCAAAAAGTTATTGGTGATATAGAGACTTAAATTATATAAAAACACTTTACAATCACTATATAAAGTTGATATTTATAATTAAATTTCAATTAAAAAGAGGGTGGTGGGTATGATTAAAAATAAAGTAAGTCTCATTGTTAATACAGACTGTGGTGCATTACCAAAATTAATTACACCATGTTTGACGAAATCACCAGAAGCCCCAACTAACCCACCTCCTCCAACTCCTACTGCTGAGACTATTTCATATAATAATAAAAAAGGAAATAAATTAGGATTTACAAAGAGTATTTCAAAGAAAAAAGGTGGATGCAAGTACCTAACGCAAGTTAGAGGTGGCATTACTTTTAGTAATATCATAAGGTTATCTTCAACTAAATAGAGTGTGAAGAAGCGAGAATGAAGAAACTTACACGAGATGAAAGATGCGAGATATCAGCCCTGCACAAGGCAGGGAAAACTCCATCTCAAATAGCAAAGCAGCTAAGACGAAGCATAAGTACAATTACAAGA
>Ga0206126_10001979_pt1 | contig 23505 bp, 19 predicted proteins | sample Helgoland_Spring_5_FD_148621 | JGI IMG/M metagenome (GOLD analysis project Ga0206126, IMG submission 148621) | Pelagic subsurface seawater microbial communities from Kabeltonne, Helgoland, North Sea - Helgoland_Spring_Bloom_20160412_1 | ecosystem: Environmental > Aquatic > Marine > Epipelagic ...
CAAAAAAAATAACTTTTAATTATTCTAATTCAAATTGTGTTTCGTTTTTTAAAAACGTTCTTGATTTATACAAAGAAGCTTTCTGTTATTTGTTTTTCACCCCTGAGGAGGGAGTTTGGATGGGGGCTAGTCCGGAGCTTTTATTTCATAAAGAAAAAAACTCAATTTCAACTATGGCTTTAGCGGGCACAAAGTTCAACATTAGTTCAGGGTGGGGGGACAAAGAATTTTCTGAACAAAAAATAGTTCAAGATGAAATAATTGAAAGCCTTAGTCCTTTGTGCACTTCTCTATCTCAAGGGAAAACAGAGACGGTTTCTGCGGGAGAAATACAGCACTTAAAAACCAGTTTCAAAGGAATAACACAGGCATCAACGGTTAAACTTGTTAATGCTCTTTTCCCTTCTTCTGCAATAGCTGGTTACCCTAGAAAAACTGCTTTACAATTGATTTCAAAGCATGAGTCACATAAAAGATCCTTTTATTCTGGTTTCCTTGGGGCTTGTAAAAGCAACAGTTCTTCATTATTTGTAAATTTAAGATGTATTAGTATTAGAGATAAAAAAATCTCTATTTATGTTGGGTCTGGAATAACAAAAGACAGCAACCCAGAAAATGAATGGATAGAAATATTAAAAAAAGCTGAAACAATGTTAAATGTTATTTTTTAACAACTTTTGTTTTCATTTTCTAACTTTGTTTAACAAATGATCTATCCTAAAATTAATTCGGCTCAAACAATCATTCTTTATTGTGAAAAGTTTAATTTTTTCAATATTGTTATTTCTCCAGGATCAAGAAACGCTCCTTTAGCTATTGGCTTTGCGTCCAATAAAAAGTTTGACTGTTATAGTATTGTGGATGAACGCTCAGCTGGGTTTTTTGCTTTAGGCATGTCACAACAGACACAAAAACCCACTGTTTTAATCTGTACTTCTGGATCTGCGTTACTTAACTATTTCCCCGCAATTGCAGAAGCCTATTATAGTGACATCCCTTTAATTATTATTTCAGCTGATAGGCCTGATTACAAAATAGATATAGGTGACGGACAAACCATTCGACAAAAAAATGTTTTTGGAAATCATGTCGCTAGTTTTAAAAACTTGTTTCAGGATATTAACCATAGTACTGCTTCTGTTTTAGAGAGCAATCTTCAAAACTTAATTCCTAATTCATTAAAAACAGCTGAGCTATTAAAGCTTCAAAAAAAAATTCAAAGCTCTAACGAAAAAATAATCACTGAATTATTTACAAAAACTTTAGCGTTTTTAAAGCCTGTCCATCTTAATGTTCCCCTAGAAGAACCACTAACTGATTTTATAAATCAGCCATCTTTTCAGGTTCAAAACAAAATAAAATATACTTCAGAAAATAATGACCTTAGTGTTTTTAACAGCCCTCTTATCAAGAGTTATAATAAAATAATGATTCTTTTAGGTTGTGCCAACAATGGGTTATTAAGTGCTAATGTGATAAATGAGCTTTCAAATTGTAATAATATAGTGGTGCTAAAAGAAACTACTTCAAACATAAACAACGTATCTTTTTTTGGAAAAATAGATCAACTTATTGCGCCTATTGAGCTTTCTAAAAACAGTTCTGATTTGTTCAATGAAATAAAACCCGAATTGTTGATTACAATTGGAGGAATGGTTATCTCTAAAAAGATAAAAACAATGTTAAGAGCCTACAGGCCAACAGCTCACATTCATTTAGGACATAACGATGCTAAAGACACGTTTTATTGTGGCGTAGATCATTATAAGATTGATCCTAGCTTATTTTTAACAACAAGTCTTAAAAAACTTGTCTCAAATTATAATTACAAGCAACTTTGGAATAATATCTCAAAAAAAAGAGAGTTCGCTCACGAAAAATTTATTAAAAACTCTCCATTTAGTGATCTAAAAGTTTTTTCTGTGCTTCAGCCTACAATTCCTTCAATTTATAACATTCAAGTTTCTAACAGTTCCACTATACGTTACATGCAATTATTTGACTATAATCGTTTTTCGAAAGTTAATTGTAACAGAGGGACTAGTGGAATTGATGGAAGCTCATCCACCGCTGTAGGTGCTTCCGTTAAATCAACATCTCCTACTCTTTTAATAACTGGAGACTTAAGCTTTTTCTATGATGCTAACGGATTGTGGAACTCATATATAAAGTCAAGTTTTAGAATTATTGTAATAAACAATAAAGGAGGTGGAATTTTTAAAATTTTACCAGGCTATAAAAACAATTTAATTACATCTGAGTTTATAGAAACAAGGCATAAATTGACAACAAAACACTTGGCTAAAATGCATGGTTTTGATTATCTAAAAGCAAGGTCTGAAATTGGATTAAAATGGCATCTATTAAGGTTTTTTAAAAAGTCTTCTAAACCCAAAATTTTAGAAATTTTGACAAACTCTGATTTAAGTTCAGATTTACTAAAAAAATATTTTATTAATTTGAAATAAACATAAGTTCTATAGATTAAGAAAGCATTATATTTAATAAATTTTTACTATGAAAGCAGTCTGGGAGAAAATCAAAAGTTATTCAGATATTAAATTTGAATTATACAACGGCGTGGCTAAAATCACAATCAATAGACCAAAAGTATACAATGCTTTTAGGCCAGAAACAAATATTCAAATGCTTGAGGCTATTGATATATGCAGAGAAAGGAATGATATAGACATTGTAGTTTTTACAGGAGAGGGTGAAAAGGCTTTTTGCAGTGGAGGAGATCAAAACGTAAAGGGTTCTGGAGGGTATATTGGAACAGATGGTGTGCCTAGGTTAAACGTTTTGGATTTACATAAAAAAATTAGAGAAATTCCAAAGCCAGTGATTGCAATGGTTAACGGTTTTGCAATAGGAGGTGGCCATGTGCTGCATGTTGTTTGTGACCTTACAATCGCCAGTGAAAATGCAGTTTTTGGACAAACAGGACCTAAGGTTGGTAGCTTTGACGGTGGATTTGGTTCATCGTATTTAGCTCGTCACGTGGGACAAAAAAAGGCTCGAGAAATATGGTTTTTGTGTGAACAATACTCTGCCAAAGAAGCTCAAGACATGGGTATGGTAAACAAGGTTGTGCCTTTAAAAGATTTAGAAAACACCGTGTTGGAATGGTGTTCTATAATGCAAAAAAGAAGTCCGCTTGCATTAAGAATGATTAAAAGAAGTTTAAATGCAGAGCTAGACGGACAACACGGGCTAATGCAGTTAGCAGGTGATGCTACCCTTTTATATTATTTAACAGAAGAAGCTCAAGAAGGTAAAACCGCATTTCTTGAAAAGAGAAGTCCTGACTTTAAAAAATATCCTAAATTTCCTTAATAATTAAATATTGTTTTTAAAAAACACTTCGTTACTAAAAGCTTGGGTATCTGCGGCAAGAATAAGAACGCTTCCGCTTTCTGTTTCAGGAATTTTAATAGGCTCATCTTATGCCTATTTTTTAGGAAAATTTAGTTTTTCTATTTTTATTATTGCTATTCTAACTACCATCTCATATCAATTACTCTCAAATTTTGCAAATGACTACGGAGATGGCGTAAAAGGCACTGACGACAATAGAATAGGTCCAAAAAGAACCGTACAATCTGGACTAATATCTCGTGTTTTAATGAAAAAAGGTATGGTTATTTTATCCTTAACCTCATCATTTTTAACACTGGCACTTATCATTCTCGCTTTTGGATTAAACTCTTTTTATATTTTAATTTTTGCTGCTTTAGGTGGGCTAGCAATTTTCTCAGCCATTAAATATACTGTTGGGAAATTTGCATATGGATATTTTGGGCTAGGTGATTTGTTTGTTTTCGTTTTTTTTGGATTAATAAGCGTTTTAGGATCAAATTTTTTATTTGACTCAATTTTGGAATTCAAACTTATAAACCCCGCAATTGTGCTAGGTCTATTAAGTGTTGGGGTTTTAAACTTGAACAATATGAGGGATATAAAAAATGATGCTGACTGTGGTAAAAAAACACTTGCTGTGGTATTGGGTGCGCAAAAAGCAAAACTTTACCATTTTTTTATTATTAGTTTTTCTCTGGTGTTAATTTGCAATTTTCAATACGAATTAAATATTTCTTCTAATTATCTTAACTTCTTTTTAATTATGAATTCATTAGGGCTTTTTTTTCATTTATTTCAGGTTTACAAAGTGTCTAGTCCAAAAGAATATGATAAATATCTTAAAGTTTTGGCTTTTCATGCATTTCTTTTTTCCGTTTTGATTTCTTTTTATTTTTTTAAAATTGTAGTCTAATGAAAGCTTTTTATTTCAAACATATTTTAAATTTTCACTACCCTAGCGGAACTTCCAGAGGGATTTTAAACCAAAAAGAAAGCTGGTTTATTGTTATTTATCGAGAAAATAAAACTGGTGTCGGAGAGTGTAGTTTAATAAAAGGATTAAGCCCTGATCCTGAAAACAACTATGAGCAAACGCTAAAAAAAGTATGTGATAATATTTCTGACGGATTTGACAATTTGTCGTCTAGGTTAAATTCTTATCCTTCAATATTGTTTGGACTAGAAACTGCCTTTCGTTCGTTAGAATCCTCGGATTCTGTTACGCTTTTCAGTTCTGAATTTACAAAAAATCAAGACTCTATTCCAATAAATGGATTAATATGGATGGGGCAAAAAAAGTTCATGATAAGCCAAATCAAAGAAAAAATTAATTCGGGGTTTGATTGTGTAAAAATTAAGATAGGCTCTCTTGATTTTGATACAGAAATTGATCTAATTAAAAACATTAGAAAAGAATATTCTTTGAAAGATTTGGAAATTAGAGTAGATGCTAATTGTGCTTTTTCTTTTTCAGAATCTCTAGAAAAACTAAAAAAATTATCTGACTTTTCTATCCATTCTATAGAACAACCAATACAAACTCGGCAATGGGAAAACATGGCTTTTTTATGCGAAAAATCCCCCCTTGCAATTGCTTTGGACGAGGAATTAATAAACCTTTCGAACTCTGAAAAGGAGAAAATGATTGAAGTAATTGATCCAAAATATATAATATTAAAACCAAGCCTTGTAGGAGGATTAAAAAAATGCGAAGATTGGATTGATATTGCTGTAAGGAATAATGTAAAGTGGTGGGCGACTAGTGCTCTGGAAAGTAATATTGGGCTTAATGCAATTGCTCAATGGGTTTATGAAAAACACGCAAATATGAAGCAAGGGCTTGGTACGGGGAAACTTTTTTCTAACAACATTCCTTCTCCATACATTATTGAAAAAGGTCGGTTAAAATACATTACAAAGAACAAATGGGATCTTTCGTTGTTTGATCAACAAAAACAATTATTGCTATAATGAGCTCAGGTTTTTACAATAATGATTTTAAATTAAACGGCGTTTCTCACTCTTTAGAATCCTTGTTGTCAACCACTAAAGCTGTCCATTATAATCTTTTCGAGTTTTTGAAAGAATGGACTGACAAAAGTTCAGCTATAACGTTACAAACCTCTGGATCTACAGGCCTTCCAAAAAAACTACAGATGTCTAAAAGCAAAATGATTCTTTCAGCCCAAAGAACAGGTGCGTTTTTAAATTTACAAACTGGAGACAAGGCTCTTTGTTGCTTGCCTTTGGACTATATTGGAGGAAAAATGATGGTGGTAAGAGCTCTTGTTTTAGGACTAGACCTTTACTTAATAAAGCCTTCAAAGAATCCTTTGAAAACATTTAGCATTAAATTTGATTTTGTAGCATTCACTCCGTATCAATTAGAGCACTCTATAGATCACTTAAGCAAAGTTAAAACTCTTCTTGTAGGGGGAGGTCCAATAAACGAAATAACTAAAAAAATTCTTTATAAAAACGAAACCAATATTTACGAAACTTACGGGATGACTGAAACTGTATCTCATGTTGCTTTAAAACATATTAGTCAAGGAGAGGACGAGTTTAAGGCGCTCAAAGGTGTTCGTTTTGAAACAGAAAATAATTGTCTTAAAATATTTTGTGATTCAATTTTAACAAGCCCTGTTTTAACCACTGATATTGTAGACCTAATTTCTAAAGAAAGGTTTGTTTGGAAAGGAAGAGCAGACTTTGTTATTAATTCTGGGGCGATAAAAATTCACCCTGAAGAATTGGAAAAAAAACTAAGCAAAGCGATTTCAGTGCCCTTTGTTATTATGGGGATTCCTGATGAAAAATTTGGAGAGAAAATTACAATTGTATTTGAAGGAGAAGCTCCGTATAATTTTAAAGATTTGATTGAGGGTCTAGACTTTTTTGAGAAGCCAAAAAAAGTTTTTAATTTGGATATTTTTCCAAGAAATAATAACAAGATTTTGAGAAGAAAAATTATTACAAAAATATTAAAATCATATGGGTCAAACTAAAAGAGAAGAGTTTTGGAATACATTAACTCACTTTATAGGAATAATTTTAAGTCTTGTTGGCTTACCGTTATTAATCTTAGCTAATAACAATTTATCTTCTTTTAGTCTTGCTAGTATTTTGTTTTTTGAATTTGGTTTATTGTTTGTTTATACTTCGTCTACCCTTTATCATTATGTAGACAACGTCGAACTTAAAAAAAATTTAAGAACATTAGACCACATAAGTATTTTTTATTTAATCGCAGGTTCCTACGCACCTATTTGCCTAATTACTCTCTACAATGATTCAGGGATTGGGGTTTTTATAGCGGTTTTAGCAATAATGTTTATAGGTACCTTTTTTAAGTTATTCTATACTGGTAAATATGAAAAGTTTTCTCTTATTTTATACCTAGCAATGGGATGGTTGATAATTTTTAAAATTAATACACTTATTGATTTAATAGAATTTAATGGCTTGGTATTAATAGTGGCAAGCGGATTGCTTTATACTTTTGGAACTTTTTTTTATTCTTCAAAAACAATAAAATATTCGCACGCCATTTGGCATTTATTTGTTCTTGGAGGTAGCGCCACTCACTTCTTTTTTGTTTTGTTTTTTGTTGTTTAAATCTTGTACCTTTAATCATGCCTCTAAAAAACTCAAGACGAAATTTTATAAAAAAAAGTGTTCTAGCAAGTGTTGCTTCAACATCTTCACTCTCTTTTACTAGTGGCTTTTTAAATGATAAAATTATTGGCCACGGAGACTTTAAATTTAAATTAGATAAAAAGTGGAGCTCTCAAGACATCTATAAACATCCTGTTAATCATTGTCATGAAATGGTAATTGACAGTCGAAACAAGCTTTACATGACTACTACTCATGTTAAAAACAATATTTTAGTCTACAACAGAGACGGTAGGGTTTTAGACTCTTATAACCTAAATCTGCCTGGCGCTCATGGCTTAACGCTTTCAAACGAAGGGGGGGATGAATTTTTATATGTCACCGATCCTGACAATAATAAATTTTGTAAAACAACTTTAAAAGGAGAAAAAATATTTGAATTTGAAGCTCCTAAAGAAATCTCAGAATATACATCAAGCTCGATGTTTAAGCCAACGGAAATTACAGTAGCTGCAAATGGAGATTTCTATGTAGCAGATGGATATGGCTTGGATTTTATTATTCAATATGATTATTCGGGGAAATACATTCGTCATTTTGGAGGGCGCGGAAACAACGATAATCAATTTGATTGTTGCCATGGTGTAACTATTGACGCCAGAGATTCTAAAAATCCTTTTTTACTGATCACCTCAAGATCAAAAAATGAGTTTAAGAGGTTTACTATGGATGGAAAATGGCTGGAAACAATTAAGATGCCTGGGTGCTATATTTGCAGGCCCGTAATTAAAGACGATCATTTGGCTTTTGCTGTTATAGTTACAAAAGATTGGGGAAGTTATGACGGAATGTTAGCTGTTCTAGACAACAACTATAAGGTTGTTTCTATGCCTGGTGGAAACTCTCCAAAATATATTGACAATTTACTTCAACGACCAGCGTATGATAATGTGAGTTTTAGAAATCCGCACGATGTTTGTATTGATAACGATTGGAATGTTTATGTCCCCCAATGGAATTCGGGTAAAATATTTCCAATCAAATTAACAAGAGTCTAATTATGGTCAAATATTTATTTTTATTATTATCAATCACTATGTTTTCTCAAGGATACGAAACCCAAAAATATGAAGTCGTCAAACAAATAGAAAATATCGAAATCCGCTTCTATCCGCCCTCGCTGATGGCAAAAGTTAATTCTGGAGGAGGGTTTTCGAAATTATTTCAATATATAAGCGGTAAAAATGATAAAAACCAAAAAATGGCCATGACAACGCCTGTTCATATGTCTAGCAAAAACAACAAATCAACTATGGAGTTTGTATTGCCTTCCAAATATTCTTTAGATAATGTTGCGGCCCCAAACGATAAGAACATTGAAGTCTATAATTCTAAACCTGGTTATTATGCAGCAATAACATTTGGCGGTTATTCCAACACAGAAAAAGTTAAAAAAAATCATTCAAGTTTGTTAAAAACGCTTCAGGCTGAAAATCTAAAGATTTTGGACAGTCAACCTGTGGTTCTTTCTTACAATAGCCCTTATAAAGTTTTCAACAGGAGAAACGAAGTTTTAGTTGAAGTTGAGTTTTAAGCTTCTGAGTCTTTAAAATTTATTTTCGGATCCATAATTTCGCTAATTAAACCTTTAAGTTCTTTCTCAAAACTATCTATGCTTAAATTGTCGATTAAATCTGTTTGAGAGTTTTTAATTTTTAATCTCATAATTCCTTTGCTTAAATTTCTAAAGGAAATTATTCCAGCTAAAATTTTTTCACATTTAGTGATTTTATAATACATCCAGGCGTAGCACATTAATTGCATTGCTTTAGTCCTCAAAGTGTCCTTACATATTAAAGTCATGTCTTGAATTGTCAAATTACTGGAGCTAACCAGTCCTGTTTTGTAATCAATAATTCGAATTACTCCATTTTTTTCGTCAATTCTATCAATAACTCCTTTAATAAAAACCTTTGTGTTATTATTTAGTCTTAATTCCTTTTTTATTGGCTTTTCAAGAGCTATTATTTTTATCTTATTTCCTTTGTTTAATTCCTTTTTTTCGTTTTGAATTAAGGTCTGTAAAGCGCTTTTAATTACTTCAAAAAGTATAAAATTCTTTCCAGAGTTAAACATTTCATTGTTTACAGAAAATGTGTGTTTAAGAGTTTTATTAATGTTTAACAAAGCGTCTTTTAAATCATTTTTTTCTAAATATTTGCCAACAAAAGGTTTGTAAAGAGCTTCAATTGTTTCGTGAAAAATCAACCCAATTGTTTTATGATCTGCTGACCCTGCGCTAATTTTTTCTTTTTTTAAATTCAGAAGTTTTTGAAAATAATACTCTTTTGGATTTTTAATATACGTTTCTAAAGAAGATGGGGAAAATCCTTTCAGAGAAATTTCTTTAATTCTTTTTAAGGTTGAAGGGGTTTTTTCTAAGTAATTATCAATCTCTTCATTTTCGAAATTAGATTCAGACTTATAATACTCTATTTTGTGTTTTCTGTTTTTTTCGAGTTCAAGCTGATGTATAAACCTGCTTTTTTCAGCTTTTTTCAATCCTTCTTCCTGAGAATTATAAATCAAAAAAATATTTTTTGCTCTTTGAATTAGTCTATAAAAATGATAACTATAAACTCTGTCTTTTTCGTTGTGTGTTTGCAGATTGTGCTTAGCTTTCAGATCATAAGGAAGTAGCGACTCATAGCTTCTTGCTTTAGGCATTACGCCTTCATTAACAGAAGTTAAAATTACCGTTTCAAAATCAAGTGCCCTCGACTCTAAAAGCCCCATGAAATTAATTTTAGAATCTTTTTTTGACTTATAGCTTACGCTAATTTCTTTAATAAAAGAATTTATGAGTTGTTTAAGCCTGGAAATGCTAATTATTCCATTAGTGTTTAAATGCTCTATTTCTTTAAGCTCTAATAAAACTAAAGCAAGTTCTTGAGTTTCAAATTCATTAAGCTTTCCTTTATGAACCAAAAATTGTAATACACTGTTTAGCTCAAATAAAATTTCACTACTACTTCCCCATTTCTTGCGGGAAATACTATAAATAACTTTATCTGTTATTGTATTTGTAGAAAACTTTTTTTGTGATAAGGTTTGCCTGGTGAATTCTAAAGCTTTATTGCTTAATGCTTTTTTTAAAACATCTGAACATAAAATTTTATTAATTAGTTTAATTGATTTGAAATTTCTTTTTTCTGTTTTTAAATCTAATAAACTAAAAATTAAATGTTTTATTCCAAATTCTTTTACAGGGACTGAAAAATCGACTATGTTATCATCTAGATTTTTAGGAAAATATTGTAAGATGGGTCTTATTAAGTTTTCATCACCTAAAACAACAGCTGTTTTTCCTGTCGAGTAATTCTTGGCTTTTGAAAGTATTCTTCCCACTTCTCTAGCTTGTCCTATGTCGCCTTGAGCTTCAATTATGTTTATCTTTTTTTCAGAATCAAAATCATTGTTTAACCATTTGAATTTATTTTTAGAATAAAAGCTCCATTCTTTTCTGTATTTTCTAATATGAAAAGAAGCGCTGTGATTACTGTTTTTAAAGCATGTTGAATCAATATCCCAAAATATGTCACTAGAATTAATCTCAATTAGTTCTTTAATTATAATTTCTTCTGCTTTTGAAAGCGCATTAAGGCCAATAAAAAAAAATGTTTTATTAGTGTTTGCTTTTTTGTAGTGTTCAAGGTTAACAACCGCTTCGCTGTAACACATTCCCTTTGAGCCAAGCCCTTGAGTGTTTAATTTTTGTTTAAATTTCTTATAAGCACCTGTAATAGTTTTTAAAAAATTTTGCTTTGAATTTATAATTGAATTGTTTTCTCCCCAGTGTCTTATTTTGTTTAGTTCAATTAATTCGCTCATAACATCTTCTACTTTTAAAAGATTCTGTTCGATTTCTGATGAATCTTTCAAAAAAGCGTTTACTACCGAAATATCATAATTTAATTCATCAACACTAGCTTTTTTTGTTTGATTATATAACTGGTACATTTCATTCTCTAAATAGCTTTTTTTTATTTCTTTTAGTCCTGAAATTTTTTTAATGAACGAATCAATGGAGTCAATCTTTGGAGCAAAAACAGGTTTAGTTATTGATTTGGATAAGATTTTTTTAAACTCATATGAAGCCCTTTTATTAGGAAGTACAAAACAAATTGATTTTAACTCTGATTCATTAAAATCAATATCGTTTATTACTTTTTTTAAAAAAGGAGTCATTTGTTAAAAATAAAAAAAGCGTCTGATTTTCAGACGCTTTTTAATATTAAAAAAGAAATTTAGAATTTATTTAGAAGGTGGTGGAATTACTTTGAATTCAACTCTTCTGTTTTCAATTCTTCCTTTTCTTGTATTATTTGAAGCCGCTGGCTTGTCTTCTCCATAGCCAACAGTCATTAATCTTGAGGAAGTTATTCCGTTATCAACTAAATATTCTTTTACAGACATCGCTCTTAGCTCTGAAAGTTTTTGATTGAAAGCTTTTGGTCCTGACGAATCAGTATGACCTTCTATCATAAATGGAATTTTAGGATAGCTATTCATAACTCCTAAAACATCACCTAACATGTCTTTAACTTTTGAACCTAATTCTGCTTTGTTTAGCTGAAAAGGAATCATTGCTCCAACTTCATTAAGTTGTGCCATAATTTCTTCAGTTGGTACTGGACAGCCGTTGTAAGCTGTTAATCCCGCTGTATTCGGGCACTTATCATCTTTATCTAAAACACCGTCAGAATCAGAATCAGGCCATGGACAACCATTGTTTGCTGCAGGACCTGCAACATCTGCACAATTGTCAACATTGTCAGAAACACCATCTCCGTCAGAATCAGGACATCCATTCATTTCAACAGAACCTGCTTCATTAATACAAGCGTCTTTAGTGTCAGGAACTCCGTCTCCGTCTGAGTCAGGACAGCCGTCAAATTGAGCTAACCCTGCAACATCAGGACAAGAATCCTTGCTGTTTTCTATCCCATCCCCATCATTGTCAGGACATCCGTTAAAAGCTGGTAAACCAGCGGTATTTGGACAATCATCATATTGGTCATAAACACCATCTCTATCTGAATCTTTCCCTCCAAAATTAATAGCTACACCAACATTATGTTGAAAATGCGCTTTTAAAGCCTGCATGTCGTTGAAAGAATGCTTGTAAGTTGTATTAATTTTTATTGACATTTTTTCAGAAACAGGAATATTTACTCCATATCCTCCGTTTAAAGTGTGAGATCTTTCTTTTCCAAACCAAGTGTAACCAGTTCCTCCTTCAATAAAGGTGTTCATTTTAACACTTCCAATCTTTAAAGATAATGGCAAATTATAATTCACAACAGCGTCTACACTCGCTAAAAAGGTAGGGCTAATCCTTGCTCTCTCGTCTCCAAGTCGAGTTATAGAATTTAATGATGCTCTAAAACCGTATGAAACGTTTTCTGTACCATATCTCATTAAACTTACTGTATTGACAGGTGTTGACGGATTGTTCCAATTTTCATCAAAATTGAAATATTCGCTAAACAGATGTCCGGTTGGGTTGTCAGAGGAATCTGTTCCTACGGGATGAAAGTCAATTGCATTGACTCCAATGCCGAACTGCCATTTATTGTTTTTGTCTTGAGCTAGCATAGTGCTAACTGAAAAAATCATAACAAAAACTGATAATACTTTAACTAATTTTTTCATTGAATACTTTTTTTTATAATTCTGTAGTGCAAACTTAATGAATTTATAGGATATAGGCATTTAAAAAAAAAAATTGTTCTATAGTAACTTAACAATGTCTATTGATTTTTCAACGTAAACCAAAATTGAAGCTTCTAATTCGTAGCCCATATTTATTAAAGTTTTTTGATATTTCAAAATCTGTTTTTCATCTTTTTTGTTTTTCTCTCCCGTTTTATAATCCATAATTACTACTCTGTTGGAGCTTAAAAAAACAAGTCTGTCTGGCTTAATTATTTTGTTGGATTCAGTAAAAATTTCTTGTTCGCAATAAACCGAATTATTTGTTGAAAAATATTCTTTTAAGTCAGGGTGCTCAATAACGGTTTTTGATAGTTTTATAACCTCGTCTTTGATGCTTTTATTAACTGACCTTGAGAGCTTTAGCTGATTTTTTTCATTGATATAATCGTTTTCGAATTGAATGTTGGACATGAATTCATGAAAAACATTCCCAAAAATAATTTTGTCATTTAAAAAATTTGATCCAAGACTAGGATGGAAATATTTAGTTTCATACGCTTTAGCATCAGAAACTGGGTCATTTTTTTTGACTATTTCTTTGATTAAAGGCTTGCCCCAAGTAAATTTATTACAATCCTCTCTCCACTCTGCCGAGTTTTCTAAAAAAGCTCTGATTATTTGGTTGTGAGAATTAATTGATTTTGATCTGGGATATTCTGAAATCAAATGAAGCTCGTCTACCGCTCTTGTTAGGGCTACATATAATAAATTTAGATTGTCTAACTCTTCGTTTGAGTGAATGCTGTCAAATTTCTTTTTGAAAGAATCGGAATACTCTCTGAAGTTTTCGTTGAAAGGAATTAAAATGTTTTTTGAAAAATTTTCTTCGAAAACAGGTAGCCAGTTTCTTTTTCCAGAATTTTTGTGAGTCACGGAGTCAACAAAAGGATAAATTACGACTGGAAATTCCAACCCTTTTGCTTTATGGATAGTTAAAACTTGTATTGCGTTTTTTGAACTGCCAGATGGTATTTTAATTTTTAGATTACTTTTTTGCCAAAAACTCAAAAATTCCTTTTCGTTGTTTTTTTTCTGAGACACTTGTTCGAAAATAATTTCTCTAAAAAACAACACATATGGATCTGTATTGCTAAGATCTATCCGAAGCTCCTTAATAAAAAAATCTACTGATTCTAAAAAAGACATTTCAAAAGCCTTGTAAAGTCTAAAAATCTTTAAGTTTTCAAGAAAGTTTTCGAATTCGTTCTTTAAGTTTTCTTTATAAAAAACAAACATATCTTTTGGTTTAACCAAAGCAGCAAAATTATCAATTATTACAGCTCTAGCTTCTTGATTGCTGTTATTAACCTTTAGTTTAATTAAGTTAATTAACAATTCTATTTTTTTAGAGTTATTAATTGACAGCGAATCTTGAGATAATACCGAAACATTATTTTCAATTAACCACTCAGAAATCAGAGAGGACTGTTTATTGTCTCTGACTAAAACTGCAATTTCTGACTTTTCAAAGCCTCTAAAAAGACAATTCTCTATTTGAAATAGTGTTTCTTTTAATACACCTTCTAATTGTTGTCCTTTTTTAAAATCTTTATTTATAAAAGTTATTGACACGTGTCCTTCTAACAAATTATTTTGTTTTTGAACCGAACCCTGTAAAAATATTTTTTTATGAGAACTTGATGTCAATAGCCTTGAAGCATACTTAAACAGTGAATTGTTAAAGTTTATTATTTCGCTTCTGCTTCTAAAGTTTACAGGAAGATTGGCTATGTTTTTCTGTACGCTAAAAGGGGATTTTTCTTTTAAAAGAAGTGACACAAATATTTTGGGGTCTGCGCCTCTCCATCTATATACCGATTGTTTTGGATCTCCAACCAAAAAAAGAGAGCCTTGGGGTTCGTTTTCTTGAAAAGACTCAATGGAATGAGAAATTAATGGTATTAAATTTTTCCATTGTAAATCAGAAGTGTCTTGAAATTCATCTATTAAATAGTCGTTAAACTTTACTCCTAATTTTTCATATATGTATGGAGTAGGCTGATTTGCAACTTCTTTGTTGATAAGCTTATTAAATTTTGATATGAAAAGCTCATTGTTTTCTTTTTGAATATCTTCAGAATTTGATTTTATAATCTTGAGAAGAATTGACGGGGTTAGTGAATATAAAAAAGAGTCCAAAACCTTTGTTTTTATCAAGCGCTCTTTTAATTCTAAAAACAACTCAAAAAGATTTGCCACAAAAACATTTAGCTGGTCAGGGTTCTTTTTTAAACAACTTTTATTTATTACCGTGTTTTTTTCGAAAAGGGTTAAGATGCTTTTCATGGAACTCCATGTAAACGAGTTGTTTTTTACAGAATTTATAAATTTTGGAAAAGAATTTCTTGAAAAAACAATTTCCGTTTCTTGATTTAAAATGTTTTTATCAATGTTTATTATTATATCCTCTAGCTCGGCGTTTAAAAGGTTTGTTTTTGCCTCGATACTCTCTTTTAATAATTTAAAATCCTTTATAGAGCCTTTTTCTATTTGTTCAACATCTCCAATTTCATTCTCTTTTAATACAGATTTTGCAAACTCTTTTAAATCAAATTCAACGTCCCAAGATTTTCCTTCTGATATTTTTTTAATAGAAAAAGCTTTAATTAAGTTGCTAATTTTCTCGTCGTTTTCTATGTTTTCGAAAATTCTTGAAACAGATTCCTCTAAAATATCTTCGGCCTCAATTACCACTCGAAAATCTGGTTCTAAATTAAGTTCTTTATAAAATGACCTAATGATGTGATGATTAAAACCATCTAGAGTTTCTATTTGAAAAAAAGAATAGTTATGTAATAACAGATTAAGCCTTTCTTTAGCTAGTATGGAAATTTTCTCGCCTGAAAAGCCCAATTCTTTTTTTACTTGCTCAAACATTTCTGTTTTATCATCTGTAATTTTAGATTCTGAAAAATCTTTTAAATTCTTTAAAACCCGACTTTTCATTTCTGCCGCCGCCTTATTTGTAAAGGTTAAAGCAAGTATTCTTTTAAAATAATTTTCGTCTTTGGATTTAAGAATTTTAACTAAAATTCTTTTAGTTAAGGCAAATGTTTTACCTGATCCAGCAGAAGCGTTTATTATGTCAAATTTAGAAATCAAAAAAAAATGTTAGTTACTAGTAAAAATACGCGATTATTAATTATTTTTATGATATCTATTTTTTAATTTAAAACTATACAATATGTCTTTTGAACTACCTGCATTAAAATATAACACAGACGCTCTTGAGCCTCACATTGACGCTAGAACAATGGAAATTCATCATGGTAAACACCATGCGGGATATACAAACAACTTAAACAATGCTATTAATGGTACAAGCTTAGAAGGCAGCTCAATAGAGGACATTTTAACAGGGTTAGACTTAAACAATTCTGCTGTTAGAAATAATGGTGGCGGATATTTTAATCACACCCTTTTTTGGAGTATCATGAGCCCGAACGGAGGGGGTGAGCCAAGTGGAGCCTTGGCCAGCGCAATTGAATCTTCATTTGGAAGTTTTTCAGAATTTAAAACACTTTTCTCTAAAGCTGCAGGAACTAGATTTGGGTCTGGATGGGCTTGGCTATGTGTTTATAAAGGAGGAAAGCTCGAAATTTGTTCAACGGCTAACCAAGACAATCCGCTAATGAATGGTATTGGTTGTGGAGGATATCCTGTTTTAGGTTTAGACGTCTGGGAACATGCTTATTATTTAAATTATCAAAACAGACGCCCTGATTATGTTTCCGGATTTTTTAATGTAATTAATTGGGAAGAGGTGTCAAAAAGGTTTAACGAAAGGGCTTAGTAAGCTCTTTTTTTAGCGCCCTCATAGTAATTAACAAAAGACTGATTAACCACTTTATTCCCTCCAGGTGTAGGATAGTCCCCTGTAAAATACCAATCCCCTAAGTTTTTTGGGCACGCAGAATGGAGGCTTTCTACGGTCTGAAAAATTACTTCAACATTTGTTTTTATTTCTTTTTCTTTCAAAATTTTTGAAATTTGATCAGAAATATCCTCGTCTGAGTAGTCAGCATAAATTTTTGAAACCCTGTTTTTCATTTTTGAAGAGGGTAGCTTAAGCTCTTTTAAACAATCTTTATAGGTCTCGTTAATAACGTCTTCTTTTCCTTGTGATTTAAGAAGCGCAATGGCGGCTCTAAAAGCAATAAAGTCTTCCATTTTTGCCATATCTATACCATAACAATCTGGATATCTAATCTGGGGAGCACTAGAAACCACAACTATTTTCTTTGGGTTTAACCTATCTAAGATTTTTAAAATACTTTTTTGCAAAGTGGTTCCTCTTACAATGCTATCGTCGATAATAACAAGTGTATCTGTTTTTTTTATGGAACCATATGTTATGTCGTATACGTGAGCAACTAATTCATCTCTGTTTGCGTCATCAGCAATAAATGTTCTGAGCTTAGCGTCTTTAATTGCAACTTTTTCAATTCTGGGCTTCAACGAAAAAAGTTTTTCTAGATTTTCTTTTGATATTTCTTGCTTTTCTTCAAGCAATTTTACAATGGCTTGGCTACTTATGTATTTTTGAGCTTCTTGAACCAATCCAAAAAAAGAGGTTTCCGCTGTGTTTGGAATATAAGAGAAAACAGTGTTTTTTAAATCACTGTTTATTGATTGTAGGATTTTTGGGAAAAGCAATTCTCCTAGTTTTTTTCGTTCTAAATATATTTCTTTATCGCTTCCTCTGGAAAAATATATTCTTTCAAAAGAACATGCTTTTCGTTCTCTTTTCTCAAGAATAGGAACAACTAAAGTTTTTCCTGATTTTTTAATAATGATACTGTTTCCTGCTTCAAGTTCTTTAATTTCTTCAAAAGTTGTGTCAAAAACTGTTTGAATCACCGGTCTTTCTGAAGCAACAACAACAACCTCGTCGTCTTTGTAATAATATGCTGGTCGAATTGCAGAGGGATCTCTTAAAACAAAGGCATCTCCATGGCCCAATAGGCCCGCCATTGCATATCCTCCATCCCAGTCTCTTGAGGCTTTTTTTAAAACCTTGCTTACCTTAAGTCTTTTTTCGATTAAAGGAGACGCTTCCTGTTTATTGAATCCTTCTTTTTTTAAGTCTTTGTAAATTTTGTGTACCGCGTCATCTAAAAAGTGTCCTATTTTTTCCATGACAGTAACTGAATCTACTTTGCTTTTTGGATGCTGTCCTAACTTAACCAGGTTGTCAAACAATTCTTGATTGTTGGTCATATTAAAATTTCCGGCAACAATTAGATTTCTATGGGTCCAGTTATTTTGTCTTAAAAAGGGGTGAACGCTTTCAATATTGTTTTTGCCAAACGTTCCATACCTAACATGTCCCAACAAAAGCTCTGCCTGAAAAGGAACATTTCCTTCCGATTCTTTCGAGTCATTTATTCTTTCATTTACTCTGGTGAAAACCTCTTGAATTGGCTGTTTGGCAGAAGACCTTTCCCTAAAAATATATTTTTCTCCAGGTTTGGCGCCAATTTTTACAGTTGCAAGCCCTGCTCCATCTTGTCCTCTGTTATGTTGCTTTTCCATCATCAAATACATTTTATTAGCTCCGTATGATTTTGAGCCGTATTTTTTTTGATAAAATTCCAGGGGCTTAAGTAGTCTTATTAGAGCTATTCCGCATTCGTGTTTAATTTGATCGCTCATTGACGCTTAATACTTCGCAATAAAAATAATTAAATTTCTTTAATACCTTGTGTAATTCTTAAATTCTTTCAATCGGCTTTGAAATCTTTCATTGTTTAGCTTTTCCATTTGTGAAGTTCCAAAACCTTCAACGCAAAATGACGCCATAACCGTTCCGTGAACCACTGCAAGCTTTAGTGTTTCAAAGTCCAAGTCATTGTTTTGAGATAAAAACCCAGCAAACCCTCCCGCAAAAGTATCTCCTGCGCCAGTTGGGTCTTTAACTTTTTTAACCGGATAAGCGGGAATTGTAAAGAACTCGCTCTTGTTAAACAACATTGCTCCATGCTCTCCTTTTTTAATAACCACATGTTCGGGTCCCATTTTTAATATTTCATCTGCAGCATTAAAAAGAGTGTTTTTTCCAGAAAGTTGCATAGCCTCCTCGTCGTTTATAATAATAATATTTGCTTTTTTTATAACTTTTAAAAGCTCTTCAAGGGAATTATCCATCCAAAAATTCATCGTGTCTAGAATAACGCATCTGTTTTTTGAACTAATTTGATTTAAAACTGTACTCTGCACTACTGGATGTAGGTTTCCTAAAACTATAATTTCTGCGCTAGAGTTGTGCTTGTTTAATATTGGGTTAAAATCTGCTAAAACGTTTAGCTGAGTGTTTAGGGTATCTCTTTTATTCCAGTCTTTATGGTATTTCCCTTTCCAATAGAAGGTTTTACCTTTTGTAATAATCTCAATTGAGCTAGTGTCCAGCCCTTTTGAATTGAGCAGGTCAAGATATTTTTGGTCAAAATCTCCGCCAACAACTGAAATTATTGAGGCTTTGGAGTCAAATATTGCTGAGCTCAAGCCAATGTATGTTGCTGCTCCTCCTAATATTTTTCCTGAACTTTCTTTTGGCGTTTCTATTTCATCAAAAGCAACAGTTCCAACGATTAATGTTTTTTTCAAAATAATTTATTTAAATTGTTTTCATATCCCGTGTCAACTAATAAGGGTTTGTTTTCTGAAGCGTTAAAAGCAAGTTTATCGCAAATTTCATTTTGTGGATGATTGTTGTGTCCTTTTATCCATTTAAAAGAAATGCTATTCTGCTCGTATACTTTTAAAAATTCAAGCCACAAATCTATGTTTTTTTTATTTTTAAACCCTTTTTTTTGCCAATTAAAAACCCACTTTTTTTCTATAGAGTCAACAACGTATTTTGAATCTGTATAAACAGTGATTTTGAGCCCGCTTTTTTTAAGTTTTTTCAGCGCTTCTATAACTGCTAATAGCTCCATTCTGTTATTTGTTGTTTTTCTATAACCTTGCGAATACTGCTTGGCAAACCCTGTTTTACAATCTTCCATTACAATTCCGTAGCCTCCTGGGCCTGGATTCCCCCTAGAGGATCCGTCGGTATAAATAATTACATCGCTATTGTTCATTTAGTTAAGAGTTTTTCGATTTCAATCGGATAATTTAAATGTTCTTCTCTAAGTATTTTTTTAGAAAGCGAGAGCGCTGTTTCTTTTTTCTCAATTTCAATTGTTTTTTGAAAAATTATCTTTCCTTCATCATATTTTTCGTTAACATAGTGAATTGTTAATCCAGAAGTCTTTTCCTTGTTTTTTATAACAGCCTGATGAATCTTGAGACCATACATTCCTTTGCCTCCGTAAAAGGGAAGAAGAGCTGGGTGGATGTTAATAATTTTATTTTGAAAAAAACTTGTAATATTTTTAGGCATTTTTAATAAAAATCCAGCCAAAACAATAAGATCTGGTGCAATTTTGTTTAAGCCCTTTAGAAATTTTGTGCCTTCAAAATCTGTTTTAGAAAACAATACTGTTTTAATCTTAAACTCCTTAAACCTCTCCAGCACCTTGGCGTTTGGATTATTACAATATAAAGCAGCAACATCAATGTGGTTAATGCTTTTAAAATGCTCATATATTTTGATGGCATTAGATCCAGATCCTGACGCAAAAATGATGATTTTTTTATTTATTTTATCCAATTTATATAGTCTTCTAACGCAAAAATAACGCTTTTCTCCTTCTTTATTCAACATTTAAAAGCACTCTTTTCTTATATTTTTATAAAAAATAGAGGATATACTATAAAGTTTTTTATTTTTGTCGGAACTTTAAACAAAAGAATTATGTCTGATATTTCATCTAGAGTTAATGCAATTATTGTCGACAAATTAGGAGTTGACGAAAATGAAGTTGTGCCTGCCGCTAGTTTTACTAACGACTTAGGCGCTGACTCTCTTGACACAGTAGAATTAATTATGGAATTTGAAAGAGAATTTGATATTCAAATCCCTGACGACCAAGCAGAGAAAATTGCTACTGTTGGTCAAGCTGTACAGTACATCGAAAGCTCAAAATAGTCTTTATGGAACTTAAGCGTGTTGTTGTTACCGGATTAGGGGCATTAACACCTATTGGTAACACTGTTTCCGAATACTGGGATGGCCTTATTTCTGGAAAAAGCGGGGCTAATGACATCACTTATTTTGACACAACCCATTTCAAGACCAAGTTTGCTTGTGAGCTTAAAGATTTTGATCCTCAAAACTTTATGGACAGAAAACTCGCTCGAAAAATGGATCGTTTTGCTCAATATGGTATTGTTTCCTCAGAAGAGGCTATTAAAGATTCTCGTTTAATTGAAGATAACGTCAACAAAGACAGAATTGGTGTAATTTGGGGGGCTGGTATTGGTGGTTTAGAAACTTTTCAAAATGAAGTTCTAGGTTTTGCTTCTGGCAACGGAACACCAAGATTTAATCCTTTCATGATTCCTAAAATGATTCCCGATATTGCTCCTGGAATAATTTCTATTAGAAATGGTTTTAGAGGACCTAATTTTGCCACTGTTTCTGCATGCGCCTCATCTGCTAATGCTTTAATTGATGGCTTAAACTACATACGCCTTGGTCATGCTGATGTTATTGTTTCTGGTGGTTCTGAAGCTGGTGTTTCAATTTCTGGAATTGGTGGTTTCAACGCGTTACATGCTCTTTCGACAAGAAATGATGACCCAAAAACTGCTTCAAGACCCTTTGATAAAGACAGAGATGGATTTGTTCTTGGAGAAGGAGGTGGAGCTGTAATCTTAGAAGAGTATGAGCATGCTATAAAAAGAGGTGCTAAAATATACGCTGAACTTGTTGGTGGTGGTCTTTCTGCTGACGCATACCACATGACCGCTCCTCATCCTGAGGGAATTGGCGCCATTAAGGTTATGGAAAATTGCTTGAGAGACGCTCGTGTAGGTTTAGAAGAGGTTGATACTATTAATATGCACGGAACTTCAACTCCTTTAGGAGATGTTGCTGAGTCTAAAGCGCTTTATCAGGTTTTTGGAGATCACCTTTACTCAATGAATATTAATTCAACCAAATCAATGACCGGTCATTTGTTAGGTGCTGCAGGTGCTGTTGAAGCAATTTCATCAATTTTATCAATTAATAACGGTATTATACCCCCTACAATAAACCACCAAACAAAAGATGAGGCAATAAATGAAAAAATTAATTTTACCTTTAATAAACCTCAAAAAAGAGAGGTAAATTATGCGATGAGTAACACTTTTGGTTTTGGAGGACACAACGCTTGTGTTTTGTTTAAGAAATTTGAAGAATAGCGTTTCGTTTTCCCCAATAACTATTACATGTTGTATCTTTGGACTTATGCCTAATCATATCTTGAAACATATTGAGCCTGAAAAAGAGACAAGTTATTTCGCTTTACATTTTGATGACGAATTTTTTAAACTCGTTCTTTTGCTGAACTTTCATACAGGGACGCGCTTTACTAGAACAAAAAAAGATCTTACTTTTAAATCTAACGGTGGCTCTTTTATGACCTATAACTATGTTAACAAAAAATCTGATTTAGATTTTTGGATATATAATAATTCTTGTAAAAACTCGATTAAAAATGAAGACTCACTGTCTTTTTTTCAAGATTCATTTGAAACGTTTTTTTTAATGCCAGAAATTCGCTCTGTTCAATATGTATTAAAATGTATTGGAGATCAGCGCCTTTTTGCTGATTTTTTAAAAAAAATTTCTAGAATTCCTGAAATTGTTTCTATTTATAAAATTCCCAAAAGAAAACTTAAATCTAAAGAAAATTTAATCTTTGAATAATATGACTTTAAATAAAACTAAAATAATAGCAACACTAGGGCCCAGCTCAACTGAAAAGTCAATGCTTAAATCTTTAATTCATAATGGGGTTAATGTGTTTCGTGTTAATTTTTCACACGCTAACCACAATGAAGTAAAAAACACTGTTTCTGATATTCGAGAAATAAGCTCTTTGTTAGGTTTTCACGTTGCAATTTTAGGAGATCTTCAAGGACCAAAAATTCGATTAGGCAACGTAAAAGAGGGTGTTGTTGTTGAAAACGGGGCCTTGTTTTCAATAACAACAAATGATATAGAATTAGGCGGCTCTGACTTGGTTTCAATAAACTATAAAAACTTTCCTAAAGACGTTTCAAAAGGGGAAAAAGTATTAGTTGATGATGGTAAAATAATATTAGAAGTTCTTGAAACAAACAAAAAAAATCTAGTTAAAATTAAGGTTGTTCAAGGTGGTGAGCTAAAATCAAAAAAAGGAGTAAACCTTCCCAATACAAACATTTCTTTGCCTGCTCTTACAGAAAAAGACAAAACTGATGCTTTGTTTGCAATAAAAAATAATTTTGATTGGTTGGCGCTATCGTTTGTTAGGTCAAAAGAAGATGTTTATGAGCTTGAAGAACTTATCCGTCAAAACTCTAAACACAAGATTCCAATTATTGCTAAAATTGAAAAACCAGAAGCTATTCTTAATCTAGATGCAATACTTCATGCTGCTGATGGTTTAATGGTGGCTAGAGGTGATTTGGGGTTAGAAATTCCAGCGGAAGAGGTTCCTTTAAAGCAAAAACTCATGGTTAATAAGGCAAAAAAAGCCAGAAAACCTATAATAATTGCTACACAAATGATGGAATCTATGATTGACAGTCTTACTCCATCAAGAGCTGAGGTAAATGATGTTGCAAACTCTGTAATGGACGGGGCTGATGCTGTTATGCTCTCTGGAGAAA
>Ga0206126_10001986_pt1 | contig 23454 bp, 17 predicted proteins | sample Helgoland_Spring_5_FD_148621 | JGI IMG/M metagenome (GOLD analysis project Ga0206126, IMG submission 148621) | Pelagic subsurface seawater microbial communities from Kabeltonne, Helgoland, North Sea - Helgoland_Spring_Bloom_20160412_1 | ecosystem: Environmental > Aquatic > Marine > Epipelagic ...
CGGGCTCTCACCAGGGCCAGCAATAGTGGTGGCCTGCACAAACTCATCGTTTTCACCTCTGGCATAGGCAGCCTCCAGTGCGCTTACTGGGTCAGTGGCACTCTGGGTTCCCAGGCCTTCAGTTATGAGGCGATAGGCCTGTTCTACCCGGTCCCAGCGATTGTCCCTGTCCATGGAATAGAAGCGGCCGATCACAGAGGCAATGCGACCTACGCCAAGCTTTGCACAGAGTGCCTGAGTTTTTTCCAATGAGGGTTTGGCGCTGCGTGGAGGGCAGTCGCGACCATCCAGAGAGGCGTGAATATAGATTTTGTTGGCCCCACGCTGAGCGGCCAGTTCCAGCATGGCATTGATATGGTCTTATATGGTCTTCGTGACTGTGAACACCGCCGGGAGACAGCAAGCCCAGTATATGCACAGCCTTGTCGCTGGCTACAGCTTTATCTATGGCATCGCAAAACACCGGATTGGTATAGAAATCACCATCGCTAATAGCTTTGTTGATGCGGGTAAAGTTTTGATAGACAACCCGGCCGGCACCCAGCGTCATATGGCCTACTTCGGAGTTGCCCATCTGCCCATCGGGCAATCCCACCGCCAGGCCAGAGGTATGAATCAATGTCTTGGGATTATTGTCCCACAGCTTTTCCCAGACTGGAGCATTAGCACTGGCAATTGCGTTATATTTTGGGTCATCGCTGTAGCCAAAGCCATCGAGTATTAACAGTACTAGGGGAGATTTCTCTGTGGTCATAGGGCTCTATGGGTATCCGGTTATTAAACTGATCAACAGGGTAGCGATTTTAAAGCTAACGGCGGTGTTTCGCCATGGTAGCCCTGCAATTAAATGGCCTATAGATTCTCCAGCGATTCCCAGCGGTCATAGCAGTGGCTGAGCTGTTGCTGAAGTTCGGACAGGCGGGTTTCGGTTTCGGCTATGTCATTGCGGTCGCCTCTATAAAAATCTGGCTGACTGATCTGCTCTGAGAGCTCGGCAATCTGCGTCTCTAGGTTCTCAATTTCCTGGGGCAGATTATCCAGCTCTCGCTGATCTTTGTAGGACAGCTTTTTGCTGGCCGAAGATGCTTTGGTCTGGGCCTTGGCAGGCTGTTGGGAGCTGGCGGGCTGTTCGGTTTTGCGCTGACGCAGCCAGTCGTCGTAGCCACCAATATACTGGTTAATACTACCATTACCCTCAAACACTAGGGTACTGGTAACTACATTATTGAGAAAGGCGCGGTCATGACTGACTAGAATAATGGTGCCCTTATAGTCGATCAGCAGCTCTTCCAGCAGATCCAGTGTATCTATGTCCAGATCATTGGTCGGTTCGTCCAGTACCAGCACATTGGACGGTTGAGTGAATAGCTTGGCCAATAAAAGCCGATTGCGTTCCCCGCCAGACAGCGCTTTGACCGGCTGCCGGCAGCGTTCAGGCGCAAACAGAAAATCCTGTAGGTAGCTGATAACATGTTTTGGCTTGCCGCCAATCTCCAGCATATCGCGACCGCCGGAAACATTGTCCTGAACAGATTTTTCTTCATCCAGCGCCGACCGGTACTGATCAAAATAAGCCACATTTAAGTTGGTACCAGTTTTAATGGACCCCTGTTGCGGCACCAACTCACTGAGTAACAATTTAATTAATGTGGTTTTGCCAACACCGTTGCGACCTATAAAGCCTACCTTGTCGCCCCGCTGGATTAGCGTAGAGAAGTCGCGCACCACAGGCTGCTGATCGCCCGCAAAGGCGAAGCTAATATTTTGCGCCTCGGCGACAATCTTGCCGGACCTCTCAGCCTGCTGAATATCCATGCGCGCTGTGCCCTGGCGCTTGCGGCGATCGGCGTATTCTCGGCGCATGGACTCCAGTGCGCGCACTCTGCCTTCGTTGCGGGTACGGCGAGCCTTAATGCCCTGTCGAATCCACACCTCTTCCTGGGAAAGGCGCTTATCAAATAGCGCATTTTGCTTGTCTTCAACTTCCAGAATCTCTTCTTTGCGCTGCAGATAGGTGGCGTAGTTGCAGTTAAATTCAGCCAGCTGTCCGCGATCTATCTCGATAAAGCGCGTGGCCAGATTGTTCATAAAGCGACGATCGTGACTAATAAATAATAATGAGCCCTCCCACTTGAGCAGAAACTGCTCAACCCATTGAATCGCATCTATATCCAGATGGTTGGTGGGTTCGTCCAGCAGCAGCAGGTCGGGGTCGCAGACCAGAGCTCGAGCCAGAAGCACGCGGCGTTTGTAGCCACCGGACAGGCTGGAGATATCCACATCTGCGTCCAGATCCATCTTGGTGATAATGGATTCCACGCGCTGGTTAATATCCCAGCCATTGACCCTGTCCAGCTCGCTCTGACATTCTTCCAGGTCGCGCATGGTTTGGTCGCTGGGGTTAGTGCCCAGTTCAAGAATAAGATGGTGGTAGCGCTTGGCCAGCTCACCCTCTGCGCCCAGACCCTGGGTGATAACATCAAACACGCTGCCCTGGGCATCCTCGGGCACAGACTGTTCCAACTGGGCAATTTTGACCCCCGAGGCGCGTTTTAATACGCCGTCGTCGGCAGTGATCTGACCGGTGAGAATCTTTAATAGAGTCGACTTACCTGCGCCATTGCGACCGATCAGACAGACCCGCTCACCCCGCTCAATCACCAGATTAATATGGTCGATTAATGGCGGCTGGCCATAACTTAAATAGATATCTTGCAGTGTGACTAGTGGCATAGATTACTGTCCTGAAGCTGTTTGGGCATCAGAAACAGTTTCTTCTCCAAATGGCTTAGTCATTAAAATTAACTTGGGCAGCAGGGTCATAGAGCCGAGCAGAGCGGCGGTCATGGCCAGGCCAGTGAGCAAGCCAAAGTAAATGGACGGGATAAAATTAGACAGGGCCAGAATCGAGAAGCCCACGATTATGGTGATGGCTGTGTAAAACAGTGCCTGGCCAATGCTGGCATGGGCGCTATGCATAGACAGCAGATAGTTATTTTGCTGAGCAAATTCACGTCTAAACCTGGTGATGTAATGAATCGAATGGTCCACACCAATGCCCACAGTAATAGCGGCGATAGTAATGGTCATCATATCCAGCGGAATTGCAAAGAGGCCCATGCCTCCAAGTACAACCGCCGCAGCCAGAAAGTTTGGCAGCATGGCAATCAGGGATATCTTTAGCGAGCGGAACAGCACCAGAAACATCAGCATAATGCCAATAAACACTGCACCCAGGGTAAGAATCTGAGATTTGTAGAGGCTCTGCAGCATATTGTTATAGAGCACCAACAGGCCAGTGTAGCGAATGTCTTCCTGGGCAATGCCTACTTCATTAACAGCGAAATCATTGATCTTGGCCAGCAGGTCGGCGCGTCGCAGACCAGCGGTTTCCATGGCCCGCAACTGAATGCGCGCCTCGTCAATATCTTCGAGCAGATAGGGTGCCACCATCTGTTGATAGATATCATCGCTGAGGCTCCGCCGCATAAAGGCCAGTTCAAAATCGTTCAATTTATGGCCGCTGAGGTCGGCAGCCACCTGATAGATTTGCACCAGTGAGCTGACCTTGCCAATTTCCGGTTGAGCTTCCAGAAAGTCTTGCAGCTTGCTGAGATCGGCAAGTCCGGCAGAGGAAAACCAGTAGCTGTCTTTTAGTTCTGAGTCCCTGTCGCTATAACTGTCTGAGTACTCATTGTCTTCATATTCATCCTCTCCGTACTCATCAGACCCGTATTCGTCGTCTGCGTATTCCTGTGCATATTCATCGTACTCATCATTGTCAGAGGCTTCGGAGTCTAGCGCACTGGGCAGGCCCGCAAAGGTGGGGGCCTGAATAATAATATCCAGGGGCGTGGTACCACCCAGCGCCGTATCTATAATCTCCATACCCTGATAAATCTCGGTGTCGCTGCGGAAGTAATCGATAAAGCGATTCTCTACCTCCAGCTGCGAGATACCATAGGCCGAGAGCGCAGTGAGGCCTGCGGCGATAAGCAATACCAGTGAACCATAGTGCTGGGTGAACCAGGCAAACTTAGTGGTGAAGACGGCACTGTTATCTCTGCTGTCTGCGGTGGTGCCCTTGCCGAACAGCATCATGCCGGCCGGAATCACCACAAAGGCCATAATCAGAGCCAGCGTGATGCCCATGGTCATCATCCAGCCGAAATCAATCACCGGGCGAATATTGCTCACCACCAGGGAGGTAAAGGCAACAATGGTGGTCAGCACGGTGTAGAGGCAGGGTTTAGCCATGGAGACCACAGTCTGGGTTACCAGCTGTTTCTGGTCAGTCTCTGGCTGCTGGGCCTGAAGTTCTCTGTAGCGCACAATCAGGTGAATGCAAAGGGCCAGGGTAATAATCAACAGCAGTGAAACAAAGTTAGAAGAGATTACCGTAAGCCGCCAGTCGATCCAGCTGAGAAATCCCAAGATGGTTATCAGGCACAGGGTGCAGGTGGCCAGAGGCAGCACCACCCAGCGCAGTTTGCGGAAAATTAACAGTAGGGTGGCGATAATAAAGAGCAGAATGCCGCTGCCAAAAATAATCAGATCACTTTTAATAAAGTCGACCATATCTGCGGTAATCATATCCGGGCCACCGAGGAAAATAGTGGCGCGATCCCTGTAGCTGTCCATCAGTGCCCGCACCTCAGCTACACGCTGGTGATCCTCAGCAGCCTTGGCGGTTCGATAATCTAAAAATTGCTGGCTGACGGCGCTCAGTTCAGCTTCTTGCTCGGGCGTCAGGCCCTGGGTATCTCGCACTAGGCGCAGGGCATCGCGGCTGGTTACCAGGTCCAGATACTGTTTATCCAGAGCCAGAGTCGCCAGCACGCCTGTGGTCCGGCCGTCAGCACTCAGCAGCACATCTTTGTAGATGGGGCTATTTAAAAATTCTTGCTTTGCGGCCTGGCGATCCACGCCCTCTGATAAAAGCGTATTGAGCGGATCCTGTAAATCTGAGATACCTATTTTAGGACTGTATAGCAATGGGACATCGAGCATTGACAGCATGCCCTCTACCCCCTGAATCCCGCTCAGATCTGCGCTTAGTTGCGCCAATGTATCCAGGTTTTTCTGGTCAAACAGATCGCCACTTTTGGGAGAGAAAGTGACAATCAAAAAATTATCGCTGCCGTAGCGCTGCACCACTTCACGGAAGAAATTTAGATCCTCATCATGCTCCAGTGTCAGCGAATCTGCAGAGGCATCTAGTTTGAAGTTGGGCAGTCCCATAGCCATAGCCGCAGTCAAAGCCACCATAGCCAGTATGGCTCTAAGGGGGTTGTCGAGAACCGCTCTCTGATAAAAGTCTAGTAAGGGTGAAGACATGTAAATGGGCGCCCCTGAAGATTGCCAAAACAGGGCGCTATTATGCGGTTTTGCAGACCCCTGAAGATTGCCAAAACAGGGCGCTATTATGCGGTTTTGCAGACCAAGATCATAGGCCGAAAGCCCGTCTAGTCAGAGCCTGTAAAAAAACGCCTATAAATTTTTTAATTCTTCCATTTGTCTTAGTGAGTCGGTGATTTAAACTTAGCGCTCAATTTTATAGGCAGTGATAAATCTATGCGCGGTGTAATACTTGATTGCGACAGCTTGGGCCCAGATGATCTCGACTTCAGTGCCCTCTACGACCTACCTGTCTCCTGGACAGTTTATGGTAACTGCCCGGCCTCAGAGGTGGTAGAGCGCATTGGCGACGCCGAGATTGTGATGACCAATAAAACAGTGGTCGATGCTGCTACTCTGTCTCAGGCGCCCAATCTCAAGCTGATTACATTGCCGGCAACTGGTACCAATGTGGTGGATCTTGTGGCCGCCAGCGAGCAGGGGGTGGTGGTCTGCAATGCGGTAAACTATGGCACTGCCTCAGTGGTGCAGCACGTCTGGGCGCTGATTTTGGCGTTGACTACCAATCTGCAGTCTTACAGCCGGGGCGTGATGGACGGCAGCTGGGGCGAGAGTGAGATGTTTTGTCTACTCCAGTACCCAGTGCGGGAGCTTGAGGGTAAAACTCTGGGTATTGTTGGTGCCGGTGACCTTGGTAGAGGCGTGGCCAAAATTGCCCAGGCCTTTGGTATGCAGGTTATTTTTGCCGCCCTGCCCGAGCGCAACCACCTTGACGACCTTCCTCGACTGGCACTGCACGAACTGCTGCCCAGGGTGGATATTCTGAGTCTGCACTGCCCTTTGACCCCTCAGACCAAAGGCCTTATCTCCAGTGCAGAACTTGCTCTGATGAAAACCTCGGCCCTATTGATTAACACCGCCCGCGGCCCTCTTATTGACGAGCCCGCACTTAAACAGGCTCTAGTAAAGGGTGAAATCGCTGGTGCCGGGCTGGACGTGCTCTCAGCAGAGCCGCCTGTAGGCGGTAATCTGTTAATTGACAATGCAGTGCCAAACCTAATTATTACCCCCCATAGCGCCTGGATTGCAGCAGAATCGCGACAGCGCCTTATGGGTCAGATGGTAGAAAATATTAGCGCCTTTCTCGAAGGAAAGGCGCTGCGCCGTGTCAATTAGCCGTTAAACTCAGTGTCTAGCTTTTTAGGGGCCAGCACTATCTTAAGTTTTGGATACAGGGGAATGCCATTTTTGTAGGGAGGATAGTCCTCGCCCATAATCAATGGTTGCAAATAGTCGCGGGCTTTCTGGGTAATGCCAAAGCCATCCTTGGTAATAAAGGATCTGGGCATTTTCTTCTCCACATTGGCAACCTTGGCCAGAGAGGCTTCGCCCAGAGTCCAGGAAAATGTTTTACCTTTGCCCCGCTCAATGGTCACCATAATGCCGGTTTTTCCAGCTACTGCTTTGTCCACTGCAGCTCGGCCCACTGCATAGGCCTGTTCCACATCAGTTTTTGATGCCACATGGCGAGCAGAGCGCTGCAGATAGTCGGCCAGCGCATAATGGTATTTATAGCCGAGAGAGTGCTTCACCATGCTGGCCAGGGTGGGTGCTACTCCGCCAAGTTGCTGATGGCCAAAGGCGTCTTTATTTAGGGAGCCAGAAATCAGAGCGCCATCTGCGTAGCTCGCTCCCTCTGAGGCGACCACCACACAGTAGCCCTTCTCGGCCACTGTCTGTTGGACTTTGGCAATAAACTCCTCGCGGACAAAGGGAATTTCTGGAAACACAATAATATGGGGTGCATCACCGGCTTCGCTGGCGGCCAGGCCTCCGGATGCTGCAATCCAGCCAGCGTGGCGGCCCATGACTTCAAGGATAAAAATCTTGGTCGACGAGGCTGCCATAGAGGCAATATCCAGGCTTGCCTCCTTGGTGGAGACGGCAACATATTTGGCCACTGAGCCAAAACCGGGTGAGCAGTCGGTAAATGGCAGATCGTTATCTATGGTTTTAGGAATATGGATAGCCTGAATGGGATAGCCCATCTTAGCTGAAATTTGTGAGACTTTTAGGCAGGTATCTGCAGAGTCGCCACCGCCGTTATAGAAAAAATAACCAATATTATGGGCTCTAAATACCTCCACAAGACGCTCGTACTCCAGAGTGCTCTCTTTGAGATCTTTCATCTTGTAGCGGCAGGAGCCGAAGGCACCGCCTGGAGTATGTTTAAGCGCCTTTATAGAGGCGGCGGTCTCTTTGCTGGTGTCGATCAGATTTTCATGGAGGGCGCCGATAATGCCATTTTGCCCCGCATACAGAGTGCCAATTTTGTCTCTGTGCTCCCTGCAGGCTTCTATCACTCCGCAAGCGGAGGCGTTAATAACCGCGGTGACACCGCCAGACTGAGCGTAAAACGCATTCTTCTTGGCCATAGATACCCATATCCCTGTTAGTCCATTTTAGGCTTGGCATATTACTGCTTTGCTGCTGGAGGTAAAAGTAAAAACAGCTAATCTATGCTTATGCTGAACATAAGTTTTACCACTAGATGTTGCGGATTTATCGGGCTGTGGCTGGGTTGCTGGATATACTGGCTGGTCGCGGAAAACCAGGCCTGCCGCTGTGCAATCCGTGTTGGTAGATGATAGCCCAGCTCCAGCCTGTGCTCTCGCCCTGGGGGTTGTAGCTCCAGGGAGATATCTTGGTAGATCACCTGGCGATCCCAGGTTCTTCCTGTGGCCAGTTTAAGTGCAGCCCGGCCACTTTTTACTCGCAGGGGCTGGGTTAAATAAAGGCTCAATTGATCATTGACGCGCCACAGAGACCGACCCTTAAAACCCAGAGCCCAGGAGCCGCTGCGAATCTGTGAATCCACAGCAAAAATATGGCTATTGACCGCCCCGGTGTAGGTGCTGCCGCTATAGAGGGCCAGCAGTGCCTGCCAGCGTTTATCGATTTGCACATGACCATTAAGGCCAACAAAAAGCGTCTCAGCTTGCCCCAGACTGCCCAGAGCTGGGCCTATGCTGGTACCTAAAAAACTATTCTGCTCCCGCACAAAGCCAGTCTGAACACTGAGGCTGTGGAGATTGGATCCTGGATACCCAAGACTGTACTCCAGCATTGCGCCATGGCCCTGCAGTTTTTCCTGAGGCTGATATCTGTCCCAACTGGCGCGGCCATTAAACAGACCCATACGCAATTTGTTCTGGGAACCTATGGCAATGGCGCCGCCACTGCTCCAGCCGCGACGGGCAAAGCGCAACCAGGGCGCGGCAAAGCTACTGTCGTCATCGGTGGCTGAGGGAGACAGCACCGAATTGCCATACAGCCCGAAAAACCAGCCGGGATTAGTGTTTAGGCCTGCAAAGCGCTCACTCCCATAGGGGCTGTGAAACTGCAGGGCAATATAATCCTCCTGCACCTGTTGGTTGGGGTTGCCCAGTGGGCGAAAATCCTGACGCCAGGGATTTTGCCCTATGCCCAGCAATAATTTATGGCCGTCTGCTGTAATTTGACTGCCATGACTGAAATTTATACTGGCGACTGTGGGCGCTGCAGTTTTTACCATGGTGCTGGCAGATTGATAAAAAGTGATAAAAAGGAAAACCCAGCTGATCAAACAGGGCAATATTTTGCTGGCTAAGGCTGGCTTGCACTGCATCACCCAGAGCATCGCCGACAATATTAATGCTGTTGATATTGGGCGCTATTAGCCCGGCGTCTAAATGATTGCTGGCGGGGCTACCCAAATTGCCCACCGGTCTTGTTGCCGCATTGAGATCCAGCAGCCCCTGACCGTAGATACTGCTGTCGGCATAGATACCTGATTTGTTTGCAGTCACCAGCAGGCGATTAACCAGTTCATAGTTGCCAACAGAGGGGAATAGCTGCTTGAGCAGTGCCAGCGAGCCACTGACCATAGGTGCTGCAAAAGAGGTACCTATGGAGCCGCCGTAGTAATGATTGCCCTGGGGCGCATCCTCTGGGGGGTGAATTAGTTGACCAGATGACCTCTGAGTGGGCAAAGCTGCCATCAGCATCCGCATCGCCCCCACCGGGAGCCGCCAGACAGAAACTGGCAGCAACGCCGCAGTGATTGGAATAGGAAGCTATGCCACCGCTGCTGTCTACTGCGGCAACAGCCAGCATATGGGGTTGAAGTTCGGGAAATAGGTGTGGCAGGCCGGAGAGAAGTTCAGGAGAACTTGCATCTATCTCATTGCCAAACTGATCTCTGCTGCCAAAGCCATTGCCCGCCGAGACAACAAAAATAGCTCGGCTGTCCAGGGGCCTGTGACTTTGACGCAGCCAGGGGCCTGTGACTCTGACGCAGGGCGTCCAGGCTGTTGCCCAGCCGCGACTGAATAGCACTGGCAGAGTAATCAGTTACCAGACCAGAAAAGCCGAAACTCATATTGATAATATCCACTTCATCGGTCATGGCAGCAAAGCGGCTGGCAAAATAATTGTCTGTGCCAAAATCTAGATCAGTCAGCCCCACTGGGTCATAGGGCCCATCACTGGGTTGCAGAGGGATTTCATAGACATGGATATCGGCATTGTAGGCGACCCCATGCATATTAAAGCTACCCTGGTTGCGATCGTCTCGGTTGGCGGCAAGAACACCTGCGACCATGGTTCCATGACTGAGAGCGTCGTTGCTGCGCTGGTTGCCGCCGCCATAGTCAGACCCCACCAGAGTCACTTTATTGCCCAGCCCGTCAGCAAACTCCAGATGCTGTGCATAGACTCCAGAGTCAATAATACCCAGGCTAACCCCTGACCCGTCGGCTCCCCGGGCATAGGCACTGGAGGCATTGATCAGTGCTAGACCCTGCATACCAGCATATTCAGCGGTTTCAAAACTGGCTACCAGAAGGGCGAAGCCCTCTGGGTCCTCAGGCTGTTCGGCGAAACCTCCCCGGGCTGGGTCTACAACAGTGGCGCCGGACTCTATGGGCTCAGTAACTGGGTTTACCACTGGTCTCTGGGTAGAGGGCAATGTACCACCGCCCCCGCCACCGCAGGCCTGCAGCAGTAGTACAATGGCAATAATTAAAAATATCCTGTGGGTAAAAGAGTACATCTGTGGCATCATCCATGACCTATCTGCGATTAGATTCTCTATTTCACTGCTAGTTAAGCTATATTAATGTCCTTAAACTAGGCTCCGGCACCAGCCTGGCAAGCACAGCTGCACCACAAGCAAAAGGCAGAGAGGCAAACAGCAAAATGCATATTCATATCCTTGGTATCTGCGGCACTTTTATGGGCAGCCTGGCCCAACTGGCTAAGGGTTTGGGGCATCAGGTATCCGGTTGCGACAGCAATGTATATCCACCTATGAGTACACAGCTTGAAAAGGCGGGCATTAGTCTGATTGAGGGGTTTAACCCGGAGCAATTGCACCCAGCACCTGACTTAATTGTAGTAGGTAATGCTATGTCCCGCGGAAATCCTTGCGTGGAGGCTATGCTAGACAATCAGTTGCCCTATATTTCAGGTCCCCAGTGGCTGGGGGAAAATATTCTGCGCAACAAACATGTGCTGTCGGTGTCCGGCACTCATGGTAAAACCACAACCAGCAGCATGCTGGTCAAAATTCTCGATTGTGCAGGTCTGGCTCCGGGATTCCTGATTGGTGGAGTGCCCCAGGACTTCGGACTGTCAGCACGACTTACAGACAGTGATTATTTTGTTGTAGAGGCCGATGAATACGATAGCGCTTTCTTTGATAAGCGCTCTAAGTTTGTTCATTACTTTAGCGATATCCTGGTGGTGAATAATCTGGAATTTGATCATGCGGATATTTTCGATGACCTGGCTGCCATTCAAAAACAGTTTCATCACTGTGTGCGCACTGTGCCCAGCACAGGCACAGTGATTTACCCGGCGGCTGATCCGAATGTATTGGCCGCCATAGATCAGGGTTGCTGGAGTCGGCAGCAGACCTTTGGTGAAGACTCCGCAGACTGGCGCTATAGATTGCTTGCTGCAGATGGGTCGCAATTTGAAGTGACCCATCAGGCGACGGGCCAGAGCGCTGAAGTTCACTGGAGTCACAGTGGCACCCACAATGTCTGCAATGCTGTGGCGGCGATTATTGCTGCCCATCAGGTTGGGGTCAGTCTGGAGCATTGCTGTGAGGCCCTATCAGACTTTGTTGGGGTTAAGCGTCGCATGGAAGTGATTTATCAGGCCAATGGTTTAACCGTCTACGACGACTTTGCCCACCATCCAACCGCTATACAGAGTACTCTCGAGGGCCTGCGGGCCAGAGTGGGTGACAGCCGCATTATAGCTGTGATTGAGCCTCGCTCAGCGACCATGAGGCTGGGCATGCACAAAGACAGACTGGGTGCCTGTGTAGCTGCTGCAGACCAGGTTTTTTGGTACCAGAATCCGCGCATCGACTGGGATATTGAGGCCGTTGCTCTCGGCTGTGCCGCGCCAGCCAAAGCCACCGCAGACATATCAAGTTTGTTAGCGCTTACTATAAGTGAGGTATCTGAAGATACTCATATTGTGATTATGAGTAACGGGGGTTTTGAGGGTTTTCATGGGCAGCTTATTGACAGCTTGCCACCCTAGTTCCACCAGCGTATACCGACTTTGCCAGAGACCGGCATCAGCTCTGCAGGTTAAATGTTACCGGCCCATCATTGCACAGGCTCACCTGCATATGGGCACCAAAGACACCGCTGCTAACTGTGCAGTGTTGCGCCTTTGCACTAGCCAAAAAATACTCGTAAAGTGCCTCCGCCTGCTGCGGGGGAGCCGCGGAAGAGAAGCTGGGTCTCAGGCCTTTTTTAGTATCTGCAGCCAGGGTGAACTGGGATATCACCAGCAAGCCACCGCCAATATCTCCCAGTGAGAGATTCATTTTTCCCTCGTCATCAGAAAATATCCGGTAGTTAAGTACCTTTTGCAGTAATTTGTCTGCAGTCTCCTGGCTGTCCTCTTTTTGCACCCCCAGCAATAGCAGAATACCCTGATCGATCTGCCCCTGAATCTGTTGATCAACAGAAACCGAGGCGCTGGACACCCGCTGAATAAGCCCCTGCACAGCTATTGAGACTCAGAGCCAAGCTGATGAGCCAGACTCTCGGTTGCCGAGACCAGGGCATCAGTGATACCTGGTTCGCTGGAGGAGTGTCCGGCATCGGCAATTATTTTCAGCCGCGCTTCGGGCCAGGCTGCGCTGAGCGCAAAGGCCTGATTGACTGGGCACACCATGTCGTAGCGGCCGTGCACTATGGTGCCTGGGATATCTTTTAGCTTATAGGCATTGTCGGTCAGCTGATTGGGCTGCAAAAATGCCTTATTAATAAAATAATGCGCCTCGATTCGGGCCATAGCCATGGCCATATGGGGGTTGGCAAAATGATCTACCAGGGCCTCATTGGCATGCAATGTGGCACAGCGCCCCTCCCACATAGACCAGGCCTTGGCAGCGGCCATGCGCTCAATTTCGTTCTCGCCGGTCAGGCGGGCATAGTAGGCTGCCAGCATATCGCCGCGCTCGGCTTCTGGTATCACCTGCAGGTACTGTTCCCAGTAGTCGGGGAAAACATGGCTGGCGCCCTGTTGATAAAACCATTGAATATCCTCATCCCGGCACAGGAAGATACCCCGCAGAATTAAGCCCCGCACCAGCTGTGGGTACTGCTCGGCATAGGCCAGACCCAGGGTAGAACCCCAGGAACCACCAAATACCACCCAGCGATCAATACCCAGTTTATTGCGAATAGTTTCTATATCCTCTATTAGCGCAGCAGTATTGTTGTCCTCGAGTCGAGCATGGGGTGTCGACTGACCTGAACCGCGCTGGTCAAAGAGAATAATGCGATACTTGTCTGGGTCGAAGAAGCAGCGGTCTGAAGTCCTGGTACCGCCACCTGGCCCGCCGTGAACAAACAGCACGGGAATGCCCTCCGGGTTGCCTGACTCCTCCACATAGAGCACATGGGGTGCAGTGACTGCCAGGCTGTGGGTTTGGTAGGGGCGAATGGCTGGAAATGCTTTTCTCATTAATGAGAGTTCCTTTGACTGGTAATTAACGCTTTACTTGCTGCCCTTTTTGGGGCCCTGCCTAACCTACAGTTAGTCAGGTTAATATAGACAACATCGATGAGCTAGACTAGTTTTTAAACGGCTTATTAGTTTTTGACTCAAGGGGAAAGCCATGACTGAATTAATTCGCTGTATCTGGTGCGGGGATGATCCGCTGTATCAGGCCTACCATGATACCGAATGGGGTGTACCCTGCCGCGACGACAAAAAGTTGTTTGAATTTGTGCTGCTTGAGGGTGCCCAGGCTGGACTGTCCTGGATAACCATATTGCGCAAGCGAGAGGCCTACCGCAAAGCATTTGCTGACTTTGAGGTGGAGAAGGTCGCTGCATTTACCGAGCAGGATATAGAGCGCTGTGTTCAGGACGCCGGCATAGTGCGCAATCGCTTAAAGATTAATAGCGCTGTTTCCAATGCTCGCTGCTTTATGGAAGTTCAGGCGGAGTTTGGCAGTTTTGCCAACTATTTTTGGGCCTATGTGGACGGTGAACCCCTGATTAATCACTGGCAGATCCATGGGCAGATTCCTCCGTCCACTGCTCTATCGGATACTATTAGCAAAGATATGAAAAAGCGTGGGTTTAAGTTTTTTGGAACCACCATCTGTTATGCCCATATGCAGGCCATGGGGCTGGTCAATGACCATGTTGTAGACTGTTATCGTCACAGGGACTGTCAGTGATCTAGCCAACCACTTTTCATCCAACCACTCTTCATCCAACCACTCTTCATCCAACCACTACCATATCCCGGCCCATATGTTTGGCCTGATAGAGGCCGTTCTCAGCGGTGGACATCAGGTCATCGACTCCGGTGCACTTATCTATGGACGCCACCCCCACACTGAGGGAGATTCTCAGCTTGTCTCCCTGGGCCTGCATATCAATTTCGGTGGCCTTGGTGCGCAGGCGCTCGGCAATATTAACTGCGGCCTCGGCATTGGCTGTTGGCAGCAGCACCATAAATTCATTGCCGCCCCAGCGCGCCACCACATCCTCGTCGCGCAGAGGCTCGAGCAGCATCTGGCCCACGGCGTAGAGAATCTCATCCCCCACATCATGACCATAGCGATCATTAATAAACTTAAAATTATCCAGATCTGCCAGCAGAATTGAAAATGGCTGCTTGCCCAGACGGTACTGCTGATACTTGGCGGCCAGACGACCTTCCATATTGTGTCGATTGGGCAGCTGGGTCAGTACATCCTGATGGGTAATCTCATCGACCCGAGACGAGAGATCTTTGTATTTGGTCAGGCTGTCGAAGCGAGAGTTATCCATGGCTACGGCAAAGGCAGCCAAAATAGCGTAGGAGGATAGAAACCGCACCACCACTGTGTCGCTATACTCAGGCACGGCTATAGGCATGGAGCCGCCAAACATTATCCAGGTAGCGGCGGCAAACAGTATGATCAGCATGGCAAGACTCTGGCGGTGATCAAATGCACCGACCAGCACCGGAACCACGGTTAGACACCACATCAATGCACTGGCATCTGAGGCGCCCAGCAATAGGAAAAAAAGACTCTGGCGGTGATCGAATGCACCGACCAGCACCGGAACCACGGTTAGACACCACATCAAAGCACTGGCATCTGAGGCGCCCAGCAATAGGAAAAAGAAGCAGGTTAACAGGGTGCTGGCCAGCAGAACTCGCGCCAGACGGTGATGATCAAAAATATAGAACAGACCCAGGGCGACAATTAACAGGCCGGCCACCGCAAGGTAAAAGGTGGCCAGCGCCATTTCACCCTGACGGTAAGAGTAAAAGGCAAACATAATGGCGATAAATTCCTGCGCCATTAATGAAAATGACAGAAACCCGCCGGTGACTAAATCCTTGTTATCCCTCTTGGACATGCTTCGACTTCCATGCACTATTCACTAAATAATAGTTCATAGATGCGTAGAAATCGAAGTTTCGGCCTCTAGAGAAGCGACTTATTTGGGAGCGCGTTTGCGCAGGTTTTCAGTCAATAGTTTTTTGCGCAGGCGAATACTCTGGGGCGTGACCTCGACCAGCTCATCGTCTTCAATAAACTCCAGAGCCTGCTCAAGGGTGTGCTTGATCGGTGGCACCAGGGTCAGAGCCTCGTCAGTACCAGAGGCGCGCACATTGGTGAGCTGCTTGCCCTTGATAGGATTGACTACCAAATCATTGCCGCGGCTGTGAATACCCACAATCTGGCCCTCATAGACATCGATCGCATGACCGAGGAAAAGGCGACCACGGGCCTGAATATTAAATAGCGCAAAGGCGGCAGTCTTACCCTTAACCATACTGATCAGGGCGCCATTTTGACGGCTGTGGGTCTCGCCCTGTTTGACCGGGCCATAGTGATCGAAGACGCTGGTCATAATGCCCGATCCAGAGGTCAGAGTCAGAAAGGCACCACGGAAACCAATCAGTCCGCGAGACGGAATAATAAACTCAAGGCGCACACGGCCTTTGCCGTCTGGCTCCATATTGGTCATTTCGCCTTTGCGCATGCCCAGTTCTTCCATTACCGAACCCTGATGCTGGTCTTCCACATCAATTACTACCTGCTCATAGGGCTCCTGAACTTCGCCATCCACCAATTTGGTAACTACTTCCGGACGTGAAACGCCCATTTCAAAGCCTTCCCGACGCATGGTTTCAATTAGCACAGAGAGGTGCAGTTCACCGCGGCCTGAGACAATAAATTTATCTGGTGAGTCGCCGGGCTTAACCCGCAGTGCCACATTGTGAATCAATTCCTGATCCAGGCGATCCTTGATATTTCTGGTGGTCACATATTTGCCTTCCAGACCTGCAAAAGGTGAGTTGTTGACTATAAAGGTCATGCTTACAGTGGGCTCATCAACACTGAGAGCAGGCAGAGCTTCGATATTATCCGGATCACAGAGTGTATCCGAGATGCCCAGGCCATCTATGCCATTAATACAGACAATATCGCCGGCTTCAGCCAGGTCAGTTTCCACCTGTTCCAGGCCCAAATACCCCTTAACATTAAGCACCTTGCCTTTGCGCTCTTTATCATCAGATGACTTAACTACCACCTGCTGACCTGGCTTCAGGGTGCCGCGGGTTATGCGGCCAACACCTATAACACCCACATAGCTGTCATAGGCCAGTGCAGAGATCTGCATCTGGAAAGGACCATTTACATCCACCTGGGGTGAAGGAACATCGGCGACAATCATTTCGTACAGCGGAGTCATATCCTCAGCCATATTGTCCACGTCAGTGCCGGCAATACCGTTGAGCGCCGAGGCATAGATAACTGGGAAATCGAGCTGTTCATCGGTGGCACCAAGGCTGTCAAACAGGTCAAATACCTGATCCATTACCCAGTCTGGGCGAGCACCTGGACGGTCTACCTTGTTAATTACAACGATCGGGCGCAGGCCCTGCTCAAATGCCTTGGAAGTTACAAAGCGAGTCTGGGGCATGGGCCCGTCCACCGCATCTACCAGCAACAGCACTGAATCCACCATAGATAGTACGCGCTCTACTTCACCACCAAAATCTGCGTGTCCTGGGGTATCCACAATATTGATGCGGTAGTCATTCCATTTGATCGCAGTATTTTTGGCGAGAATGGTAATGCCGCGCTCTTTTTCCTGGTCGTTGGAATCCATAAGACGCTCAGCATCGGCGTCTTTGCGATCAAGAGTCCCCGACTGGCTCAGAAGTTTATCAACCAGGGTAGTTTTGCCGTGGTCAACGTGGGCTATGATGGCAATATTGCGCAAGTTTTCAATGGACATTGGGATACCTAAAATAATCGCACCAGGCGAAAAAGCCGCGATTATACGAGAATTGACAGGAACTGCTACCGATCTTTTTAGTTGGCCGAAGTTTCAGCCGGCGCGCTGGCGTTGCGCTCGATTAACATTCTGGTAATGGAGGTGGGGGGAGACGGCGGTGCGATCAGGTTTCCCTGCAAAAATTGGCAGCTGAGATCCAGTAGCCTATGGTGAAAGTCCGCCTCCTCGACACAGGGTGCTATGCATTTCAAACCTACAGATCTGGCCAGCTCTACTAGGCCTTTAACCAGATTCCAGGAGCTTTCAATTTCTGTGGACTCGGTCATCAGGCGATGGGAGATGCGGATAGTTTCAACCTGCAGTTCGCGCAATGTCTGCAGCGGCAGACTCTGGTAACCCACATTGTCTTCCAGCAGGCCGCAGCCCAATTCATGGAGCCGATTACCGATTAACCTGCAGCTTTAGGGAGCTATTTATCTTGGGTAGACATTCTGTGTGCAGGCTAAACATAAACAGTCGAGGTGCAACCCCGTGTTTAAGCATAATTTCCTGCACCTGAAGAATAAACGAAGGTTGCTCCAGCTCGCGCAGACTAAGGGTAAATACAATGCGCTGCTGATCCTGCCATATGCCCTGGCTGCGCCAGAGATTGACCTGTTTGCAGGCCTGATCAATCAGCGACAGGGAAATATCCACAATCATCGACCCGGACTCCAGTACCTGAATAAACTCGTGGGCCTCAACAATATCGCCACTGGGTTTCTGCCATCGCACAAATATCTGCAGGGCGCTAATCAGATTGTTGCTGGTATAAATACAATGCGCTGCTGATCCTGCCATATGCCCTGGCTGCGCCAGAGATTGACCTGTTTGCAGGCCTGATCAATCAGCGACAGGGAAATATCCACAATCATCGACCCGGACTCCAGTACTTGAATAAACTCGTGGGCCTCAACAATATCGCCACTGGGTTTCTGCCATCGCAAAAATATCTGCAGGGCGCTAATCAGATTGTTGCTGGTATCGAGAATCGGTTGATAATAGGGCAAAAATGACTGGGCCTGAGATTCGTCTCGCAGGCGCTCAAGCAGTTCCATCTGTTTCTGCATCTCCAGAGACAGTTCGCGATTGTGAAAATAGAAATTAGATTTACCCTCCCGTTTAATGGTGTAAAGGGCCTGATCTGCCTGTTCGAGAATACTGTTGCCATCGCTGGAGCCATCATTAAAAAACACTATGCCAATGCTGCAGCTGATTTGAAATTTCTCGCCTTTAATAATAAAGGGCTCGCTGGCGGCATCGATAATTTTCTCCGCCACCTGAGCAATTTGCAGCCGCGCCGTCTCTCCCTCGGTGCCTAGGCGCTCCAGCAATACCACAAATTCGTCGCCACCCAGCCGCGCCACTGTTTCCTGGGTTCGAATTACTTTGCGCAGACGCTGGGCGAACAGGGTTAGAGCCAGATCGCCATAATGATGACCGCGACTGTCGTTGATTTCCTTAAAATGATCCAGATCTATAAATAGCAGAGCGCAGAAACTCTGGGTTCGCTGAGCCAGAGAGATTACTCGATTGAGCTCCTCCATCAGTCGATGCCTGTTGGGGAGCCCGGTCAGGGGATTGAGCTCCTCCATCAGTCGATGCCTGTTGGGGAGCCCGGTCAGGGGGTCAAAATAAGCCTGCTGTTTAATTCTGGTCTGCATGCGCACCCGGTCTGTCACATCCTCAACAAAGGAGGCGGCGCCTATAACATTCATCTCGTTATCAAACAGAGGAGTCTCATTCCATTCGCAAACAATAATCTGCCCATCACTGGTGATATTTTCCGCCGTGCCGGAGAAATCTTTGCCAAATAAAAACAGGTCATGTTCGGCCTGCTCCATTAAGAAAGTTTTTTTGTCTTCAAATAAAAAATCTGTAGTACGGCCAAGGGCCTCGGATTGAGAAAAGCCAAAAATTGCCGTAGCAGCTGGATTCCAGCCAATAATTTCCCGGTTTTGATTCCATTCAATAAATCCCAGTGGCGTCTGTTCGATCAGGCTGGTGATCTTGTGACTGGTATTGAGGCTCTGCTGACAGCGGTCCATCGCCTGAAGCGCCCTTAATGAGAGGTTGACCAAGGCGCGGCGGCAGTTGCTATTGGCCATATCGACCAGCAGGTACAGTACTAGTAGGACTACTGGCGCCTGCACTGCCAGAGAGGGGGTTTGCACCACCAGGCAAGCACCGATTGAGCCGTAGATAAGGGCGGTGGTGAGCCGGCGCAGCCAGGGAGGCTGCAGCACTATCATAGGGCAGATAGAGGTCAAAATAATAATAACAGTGCTAATGAGGATGCCATTCACCAGAGATCCATCACTGATAAACAGAGGCCCTGCCAGAATCCACGATAGGCTGTATACAGTAATTGCAGTTATTGAGATGGTACTAGGTTTGGCGTAGCGGGGCGCCGCCAGCCACAGCAGCAAATGGCTGACGATCAGGCCCATTGTCCATAGGCTTATCGCTGGGTTGAGCTCAGTGCCTAACTCAGTCAGGAACCTGGTCATCACAAGTGCGAGGCCGCCGGCTGCAGACAGCGCAACACTGGCTCCCAGATGGTTGAGCAGAGTTTGATCCAGCTCGAATTTTACGGACTGATCTGGGGGTGAAGAGCCCTTGGTTCCGACCTCCATGCTCCCAAGGAGATCTGACTGATTATTTGTCATCGGCTGCATCCTGCGGCTGATTTTATGACTTAACCTGATTCTCGATACTTAAATATAGTCGCTAATACAAAAAAATGGGCACCAATCGGGATATTACTATGATTTGGTCATTATTTTGCCTGTGAAAACGGCAACCTGTTCGAAGCCCCGGTCGCGCATCAACTGAGCTTGAAGGCGGCTCATAATGCCTTTGTCACAGTAAAGTAGATAGGTTTTTTGGCGGTCCAGATCCTCGATTTGCTGCTCGAGGCTAAAAAATGGAATGCACAGAAGCTGGTTGCTGTGCAGGGACAGAGGCTGAGCGTCCGCGTCTGCCGGATGTCGCACATCGATCAGTATTTCCCCTTCTGCGAGCTTGCCGCGGTGTTCTATGGTGCCTGTGTCAGAGGGAACCATATTAAAACCTCAGTTTTCAATAAATGGCTTGTGAAGTCCCGAGGCCTATAAACAAAAACCGCAGGAAAAGATGACAGACGTTATTCAGAGGGGCATTATAGTCAGGCAGTCCACAATAATACTATTTAAAATCAATTGCGCACCATACAGGTGCAATTCTGTTAAATAAGCACCATTATGGTGCGCATTATTTGCTGTGCTTTTATTGGAAAAATCTCCCAACTGCGCCAGTCGCAGTGTTTATGGTGGTTGGGGTCACTGCAGTTTAAGTGGCTCCATTGGCATGACTATTGCTAATCCTTTAAAGACAAACCTGATACTAACTAAGTCATTTTGGCTTTAATGCTGCAGTTTAAGTGGCTCCATTGGCATGACTATTGCTATTCCTTTAAAGACAAACCTGATACTAACTAAGTCATTTCGGCTTTAATGCGCCGAATGACTCTTTAAACAAAGCATTACTGATTCCATAGTGGAGGAAACAATGTCTGAGAAGACTCTAAATCTGATTAAAGATAGCGAAGCGCGATGGGTTGACCTTCGTTTCACTGACACCAAAGGTAAAGAGCAGCACGTATCGATTCCGGTCGGTGAAGTGGGCGATGACTTCTTTGTAGAAGGTAAGATGTTTGACGGTTCATCTATTGCCGGTTGGAAGGGCATTAATGAGTCAGACATGATCCTGATGCCAGACGACAGCACTGCAATGCTGGACCCTTTCACCGATGAGCCAACGGTTATTATCCGCTGCGGCATCGTTGAGCCTTCCACTATGCAAGGTTATGAGCGTGATCCACGCTCCATCGCCGAGCGCGCCGAGAAGTATCTCGCCTCTACTGGCCTGGGTGATACCGCCTACTTTGGTCCAGAGCCCGAGTTCTTCGTGTTTGACGATATCAAGTGGGGTGCCGACATGAGCGGTAACTTCTACAAGATTAACTCCGACGAAGCGGCCTGGTCTTCTTCAATGGATCTGCCCGATGGCAATATGGGACACCGTCCCGGCGTAAAAGGCGGGTATTTCCCCGTACCACCAGTTGATAGCCTGCACGATCTGCGTGCTGCTATGTGTGGCGCTATGGAACAGATGGGTCTGGACGTTGAAGTACATCACCACGAAGTAGGTACTGCTGGTCAGTGTGAAATCGGTATTCGCTTTGACACCCTGGTTAAGAAAGCTGATCAGGTGCAGATTCTCAAGTACTGTGTTCACAATGTAGCCCATGCCTATGGCAAGACTGCTACCTTTATGCCCAAGCCAATCGTTGGCGACAACGGTTCTGGTATGCACTGCCATATGTCTTTCTCCAAAGGCGGCGACAACCAGTTTGCTGGTGATGCCTATGCTGGCCTCAGTGAGATGGCTCTGCACTACATTGGCGGTATTATTAAGCACGCCAAAGCGCTCAACGCCTTTGCCAATGCTTCTACTAACTCCTACAAGCGTTTGATCCCAGGCTTTGAGGCCCCAGTAATGCTGGCTTACTCAGCTCGTAACCGTTCAGCGGCGATTCGTATTCCTTATGTTTCAAGCCCGCGCGGCAAGCGTGTTGAGGTTCGTTTCGGTGATCCTACTGCCAACCCATACCTGATGTTTGCCTCTATGCTGATGGCTGGTCTGGACGGTATTAAGAACAAGATTCACCCAGGCGATGCAGCGGACAAAGATCTCTATGATCTGCCTGCTGAAGAAGCCGCTGCTATCCCTCAGGTTGCTGGCAGCCTGCGTGAAGCGTTGGATGCACTCAGTGCTGATCGTGAGTTCCTTACAGCTGGCGGTGTATTCACCGATGATATGATCGATGCCTACATTGATTTGAAGATGGAAGAAGTCTACCGCGTTGAGCACACCACTCACCCGGTTGAGTTTGATATGTACTACAGCTGCTAAGTTTTTAGCACAGGCTGTTTTGCAGCAAAATCGGACGAGCCCGTCATTCTTGGAATGGCGGGCTTTTTCTTTGCCGACGGTTTTTCTAATATAAGTCTAATCTTTAAGTAGGGTTATGCGCAGCCAGTTGCCTGCCAGGAGATGACTATGAGAATACTGTATTTTATTGCCTTGATGTTCAGCCTCCCAGTCTTTGCGGAGGTCTACAAGGTGGTCGATAACAATGGCAATATTACCTATACAGACCAGCCTCAGCCAGATGCTAAGCTGGTGCCGCTGGCACTGCCGCCGGTCAATAAAATGCCCAGAGTACAGCCTGAGCCGATAGGAAAGCCTGAGCCCGCAGCCAACCCCGACGCGGAAGGTACTCAGGAAGCTCAGCAAACACCGGCCTTTGCCGGTTATACTCAGGCCTATATTCTGTCACCAGCCCATGATCAAATCATCCCTAACCAGCAGCGCAATGTAATTATTCAACTGGGCTTGCAGCCTCAGCTTCAGCCCGGGCACAGGGTGCAGTTTTTGAGCAATGGTCAGCCTCTAGGCGCACCTATTGGGGCGACAGCTTACCAACTGGAGGATTTGGAGCGGGGCTCTTATCAAATTGGTGCTCAGATTCGGAGTGCCGAGGGCAAAATTTTGCTATCCCTCAAGCCGATCAGCATTCATGTGCAGCGACACTTTAGGCGTTAGTCCAATCAGGCGACCAGGCGCAACCTCACCTTTATTGACCCATTTGCGGTTAAATTAAACCAGATCGCACCAAAATGGTGCATAATCAATCCTAAGATGGCTTTACCTGTGACGGGCTGCTCTACAGGCCCCAAAAACAGGCTCGGGTTTATCTTGCTCAGCAGCCAATATTGGCCTGCTTATTGCTACTTTAAAAAGCAAAAGAGGCGGGCTCTTATAAACTAACCAGATTGCGTAACCTATGACCTCAGATCAGTTACACAGATTATTGCTCGATAACCTGAATACCGCGGTGCTATTGCTCAATGCCGACCTAGTTATCGACTATATAAATCCAGCTGCTGAAGCTTTAACGCAAGCCAGCGCCGCGCGCCTGTGTGGAACAGAGGCCAGGGACCTGTTTGTGGATACCAATATGTCTCTAACCACTCTGCAAGAGGCATTGGACAGTGGCAGCCCCCATACTCGACGGCATGAGCACCTGCGTCTGCCAAGCGCCGAGAGTGCCCAGGTGGATTACACAGTCACCCCGGTGGAACTGAATGGTCAGGCTGTGCTGTTGTTGGAAATGCAGCCT
>Ga0206126_10001991_pt1 | contig 23436 bp, 18 predicted proteins | sample Helgoland_Spring_5_FD_148621 | JGI IMG/M metagenome (GOLD analysis project Ga0206126, IMG submission 148621) | Pelagic subsurface seawater microbial communities from Kabeltonne, Helgoland, North Sea - Helgoland_Spring_Bloom_20160412_1 | ecosystem: Environmental > Aquatic > Marine > Epipelagic ...
TCCTAAAGACAAAAAAGACTACCCCAAGCGGGCATGAAAAATATCCTGAGTTCAAGCGTGCATCACAAAGCAGAAACGAGCTAGCATACAAACTTGCAAGTTTTGGATCAGAGCATGAGATACATGACAGAGAGGGAGATAAAACTATAACTCACATCTACAACCATGTTCAAAAGAATGAATGGAAGAATATACAGAGGCATTCTGCTCTTTATATAAAGGAAAAAACAAAAAGTATTGTTGATCAATCGAAGGGCGGAGCTGCAAATATTGCCTCATCAGATAAGCAGAGTCAAAAACAAGAACTATACCAAGCACAAAAGGAGCTATGGGATATTGAACATTTGGAGCTAAAAGACAGAATCGAATATAGAGCAGAAGTCATTGCAAGAGACCTACTTGGTGAGCCAAATAATAAGTTCTCAAATAAAAATGAACTAAGATACGGAAAAAGCGGAAAGCTGGCAGTTACTATAAAAGGTGAAAAAGCTGGCACGTGGTATAATTTTGAAAGCGGAGAAGGTGGTGATATGTTCCGCCTAGCAGGAGAGACAAGATGTGGTGATTTTAAGAACTCTGCCGAGTATTTAAGAAGTATGGTCGGGATGAGCGCATCACAAATCTCAAGCCACCTCATATCAAAAAGAATAGAAAGATCAGATGATCTAGTTAGAAAAGAAGAGGAGCAGAAGGCAAGAGATGAGAAAGACTCGCTTGCAAAGATTGAATATGCCGAGAAGTTGTATGAGAAAAGCAAAGATATAGGAACAAAATCAATAGCTCATAGATATCTAACCAACATAAGAAATCTGAATGTAGAGCTAAGCTCTGATATAAGAACTACTGGAATATATGACAAAGAAAGAAAAGAATGTTTTCCAGCCTTAGTGGCATTCAGTAGAGATAAGCATGGAGATATTACAGGAGGTCAGCATATCTGTTTAGATAAGGAGAATAACATCAAGGCAGATATAGCAGTTCCAAAGAGGTCATTTGGTACAATTAGCGGGTCGTTTGTTAATCTTGGAAATATAAATACTAAAGCAGACTCAGATAACAACTTAGCAAATGAAAAGCAGGCAAATATTACAATAATATCAGAAGGAATAGAGACTGGCTTATCAGTCAAACAAGCACTAGGTGAGCATAGTGAAAAAAATACAACCACTACTAAGATCAAAACACTATGCTCACTTGGCGTTGGTAATATCAAGAATTACGCCGTAAATAAAGGCGAGAAAATAATAATTGCTAGCGACAATGACGGCAAAGACTCTATTACAGACAAAACTATAGAAACGGCTAAATCAATTTTAGAAGAAAAAGGTGCGTTTGTAGAAGTGGTAAAGCCAGAGAGGGAAGGGGACTTTAACGACATTCTACAAGATAAAGAAAATGGAGGAAGCAAAGTAATAGCCGATTGTTTTAAGCATTCAATTGCAAAGCACTCGGCAGTAACTGTAGATGCATATCTTGCGTTAAGTGGATGCAGCACCACCCTTAGCAAAGAGGAGAGAAGTGATTTAGCATATCTAGAAAAGTACAATATAGATCAGAAAAACTTAGTAGATAGCTATAGAACAGGTAGTAAAGAGGGCGGGGAAAGTCTTAAGGCTCTAATAGCAGAGGATATTGAAAATTGTTTCTCAATGTTGAACTCTAGAATGGAATCGCTGGAGAAACTAAACAATAAAATAGACAGAAATAAAATTGCTTCAGATATAAGAGAGATGAACTACGAAGAAAGGAAGCAATATATCAATGGATTAATAGCATCAGAGGCAAAGAAATATATTTCTCCAATATTAGAAAAACACGAAGAGGAGAAATCAAACGCCAACAATATCAAAGATATGCAACAAGCAATTGCAAGTGAACATAAATTCTATTTGCATCTATACAGAGAGCATAGAACAGCAATCACTGTTCTTGGTAAAAAAGAAGGAGATTCAATACTTCTAGTACGTGCATCATCAGCAAATAGCCTAGATAAAAACGGTGGAATAAAATCTTTAGAATCAGCTATTAGCCATACTGTAGAAAATGGGATTAAAGACGGTAACTCAGTGATGAAGGATATAAGGTCTGCAAATGGCGATATGTACAGATTAAATTTTGAAATGCATTATAACGCTAAATCTCATTACTCTAAAATGATAGATAGAAATCTGGAGACTATTGATCATGGTATACCAGTTACACTAGGTAGTAGGACATTTAATAACGCACAAGAATATCTAAAACATTTAAAAGATGACCATAAACACGAATTCATGCCATCAAATAAAATAGATGATCATCTAAAAAGCCTTGCATCTGATAACTCTAAAAACCAGACAAAACAACAAGAGCTTGAAAAGAGTAAAGAAATGAAAATAGAGAAAAATCACGACCTGTCGCTATAGGAAAAACAAAGGTACGACTTTAAGGCAAAAAAAGCTAATCCAACTTGGAAAGACTCGTTATTTGGTCAATAGAAAGACCAGTGGCGGAGGAAATAGTATCGTGGTCAATATTTTTGGACAGAAGTGATTTTGCTACTTCAGCTTTTCCCTCAGCTTTTCCGATAACAATACCTTTTTCTATCCCTTGATCTATGTATCCGTCTGCTATTGTGTACATTATATCTTCTCCATCTTCTTTTGGTAGACTAGTTAGAATTACTCTCGTTAATTCTTCTTTTTTGTTGTTCTCTAACTTAGCATCAGTATAGTACAGAAAGGACTTTATGTAAATATATCCGTTTTGTTTGTCTAGTAGTATCATGTCTTCGAAGCTTTCAAAGAACTCCTTCCAGAGTTTAATCATATCACGATCATGAATGTGTTTTAAGAAGAACTCTAACATGCCTAGATGCTGCTTCTTTTTAATATCATCATCAGCCATTGATTCTAAATCTATTAGCATATGCTCATCTGACATCAACTCCTTGGCAGTATCTGGATCTTCAAATAATTGCCATAGTGATTTAACCGCTGTGTACTTGGCTTTGCCATGGTATAGCACTATTGGCGCTACAAGTGGTAGCTTTGCTTTGTCGTTGATATGACGCTCTAATAGAAGGAGTGTGTATTTCCAGAGGCGGAATGCTATTTTGTGATCCACTTTTGATTGCGCTTCGAGCAGGACATATACAAAGGCATCTCTCTTTTTGTCTTTGGTTTTAACAAGATATACAAGGTCACTTAATTGTCTTCTCAAGGATTCCTCGACATAGGATTCTTTCTTTACCTCGAGCGTGGTAAGATCAAGCTGAGCCTTTAGATTTTGCGGAAGATATTCTTGCAGGAACTCAGTAGCTGCAATCTTCTCAGACATTATCTTTTTAACAAGTGCATCGGATTTTAAGTTGCTTGTGCTTGTTTTGTTTTTTGTCATACTACTTTTTAATGCCTATCATTTGTGTACATGAACCTTGTTGTCTTTTGGGATGGATACCTCTCTCACACCAAATATAGATATTGAGCTTTGCTCTGCATGTATTTTGTCAGTAGAGTCTACCATTATTGCAGTAGGAAAATAACTCATCATGAATCTTGTTGTACCAAGTGATAATAGCATAGAAAATATGCCAATGCCTAGCATTGATAGCAAATATCTCCTCATGCGTTTTTTGTCTACTATGACAATATCGTTTTTCACCTTGTTAATCTCTAGAGCCACATCTTTTACTAGAGAGTTGTATTTTACGATATTTCTTTTTTGTATCTCGAGAAGCTCTTGATGCTGATTCTTGTAGATTTGCAAAGCATCCTCTAAATGTTTTTGATTTAACTTGGATATCTCAGATGCAATGTCTGGTACTTTATTATTGAGTTTCTCTGATAATTGCTTAGGTATAGATTGTAATAATACAGATTGCTTGCCAAGGGATTTAACTGTGCTTTTTAGTTCTGCAGTTTGACCTAGGACAGATTCAGATAATTCCTCTCTATTGTTTTCTATTGATGTTATTAAATTATCCATTTCCTGCTTTATGGATTGAATTTGAGATTTGAACTCCTCTATTGCTTTTTCTTCTGACATAAAAATACTCCGTTTTGTTTTGTAATTTAATTGATGCAGAACTCAAGCTCCTCCGAGCCTTTGTCCAACTTTTTCTTATTCTTTTGGATGTTTGTATTCTCCCTTTCTTCTGGATGCTCACTTTCAGGGTAATCTTGCTCCTTGCTTTTCTGAGATGACGATGAATTGTTTAATTTGTTATTACCGCTTTCTTCTGCTTCGGATTCTACTATTGCTTCCACTGCTTCTTTTTGCTCTTTATTGCTACTTTTTATGTTGTTGTTTGCACTTGAGTTTCTGCTTGATTCTACCTCCGACTCTTCTTTTACAATTGCCTCGAAGCCTTTATTCTTGTTTTTGAGTTTTGCCTCTGGCGCTTGTATCTTGCCCACTCTGGTTGAGACTTCTGGCATTAATATATAACACTCACCAGTTGCAAGATTTGCAAGGTCACTATATTCAACTAAGTCCTTACGTTGCTGGTGTTCGTTGTAACTCACTCCGTCTCTAAACTCATTTGCACCAAAGCTGGTATTTTTCTGCTGACGTGTGATAGTCTCCGTTCCGCACATAGAGCTAACCATCTTTGCAATGGAGGGCTCTTTGTTTTTAAAGAAGAAGCTAGTACCAAACTGACCAAATAGGCTAGAGCCTGCATAATGACCGTAATGGTCATATATTTGGTTAAGGGACTGCAGCCCAGCTAAGACACATGCTCCGTATTTTCTACCTTCATTCATTATCGCCTGCAATGCAGGAAGTCTTCCAAGAGCAGCTAGTTCATCTACGACAAACCATACTCTTCTATTTTTGTTGATTCCAATCTCCATTAATTGAGCAAATGACAATTCTAACAAACAGGCGATTAAGGGTAGTGTTAGCTCTCTGCTACTTGGCTTTGTTGCTAGAAATAACCAAGCGTTAGAGCCTTCTTGTGTTTTTGAGAAATGCTCCTTTAAAGAAAAGCTACCATTTGTTGAGAAATCATTTAAATACTTAATTGGCTTACTGTTAGTAGCAAGTACTGAGAGAACAGATTCTGCTATGTTTTTTGCCTTTCCAGATAAATATCTATCAGCTTGCGTTCCAGCGAGTGCTGATTGCAAATACTCAAGATCAGCATCTTGTACCATGGTTTTTAGCTCTCTAGCGGATGTCAGCCTCTCTTTTGTTAAATACTGCATGCATTCATTAAAGACGACTTCCGCGGATTGCTCCCAAAAAGGATCAGACTGAGATGATGATTTCTTACGATTAAAGCTAAATAATATTTTAGAAAACCTCTCTAACTCCTCAATGTTTGAACAATCTTCAAACAAGTCCCAAGCATGTGATCTAGAGTCAAATGGATTAAAGATAATATCACCACGCTTTTTGTTGTAATATTTAGAGATCATTTCTCCTGTCTGATCTACTACAACAACTGGCTGACCTTTAGCCTCTACTTGAGGAAGTAGATTATGGATCAGATTAGTCTTACCGCTACCTGTAGAGCCAGTGACTAAAAGATGCATAGTTTCTGAGTCTTTGACAAGTGGCATTTTACCTACCCTCAGATCACTTGCCTTGCCTATTTTGTAAAGCTGTCTTTTTATCTCTTTTTCATTTAGAACTCTATCTTTGCCATCCTTTGCTTTCTCGGTTTTTAAGGTGATCCCGAATCTAGACCACATTACATATATTACAAAGAATATGACCATAATGGTAACGCATAGCATCATCATCCTCTGTTTTAAAAAAGCTAGAGAGTTTACATATGATTTCTTAAAATAAAGAGATTTGATTATGACTCTAGGGTCTACGTCTTTTGAATATAGACCATCCTTGTCATAAGCATCTATTCTTGTGTAGTAATATTTGCTGCTTTGGTTTATCGCTTCTCTTATTCCGCTACTTGCCTCATCATAACTATCTGCAATGAGTGCTTTTTGATAGGTGATGGATGCTGCAATATCTAATTGCTTTGATGGCTCGATAGATACTGCAATAATAATGATACTACTTACTAGAGTAGACATCATTAAAGACCTTGATAAGACCTGAGTAAGCATTCTTATTTTGTGAAGGAATACCTGACCTCCGCCTGTAAAGTTATTTAGCATATTTCCTCCAAACTTTTTCTAATCTATCCATGACATTAAAATCTTGTTGGCATACACCTTTTGCCTATTACTATTTGGTGAGTGGTAATGCCTTACTGCCCTGCTCCAGCTACCATGCTTTTTGTGTAGACCCTTCAAAAAGCCAGCTGCATATTTAATGTTATTCTCTGGTGTTAACATCTGGTCAATATTAGAAAAACTCTCACCATGCCAGTGCCAGTTAATTTGCATAATTCCAATATCGATATTGGATATTCCTTGGCTCAAGCTTTTATTTACAACAGAGAGCGCTTCTTTCTTATCTTTACCGTAAAATGGCTTACCATCTATGCATATTGCATATGGTTTGTTGTCTGACTCTATCCTTGCTATTGATGCTAGTAATCCATCTGGTATTTTATACTCAACTTCTGCCTTTTTTATCAGAACCTCTAAATCATCAGCATAAGCCACGCATCCAAACAGAAACATCCCAAACATAAGGCATATTCTGCATATTCCTTTGGATAAGAGCCTAATATATGCTAGAATTAAAGAGATATAGTTTTTAAAAAAAAGATAGGTAGTTATGTCAAACTCTACATCTGTTAATTCTACAGAATCTCTTATAAACAGGGATAATCTCTGGAACTTAACTTTTGCCTCATTAATGAGTTTAGGTATGGTAATGGGAGAATATTCCTTGATATCTCCACTTCTTGCAATTATTTGCGTACCACTTCTTACAAAACTTGTACAAAATGTAACTTTTGATAAAGAGCATGGCTTCTTTAGCAAGGATGGCTTGTCCATTAATGAAATAGACCCAAAGAATGTTAAAACCTCACTTATTTTAGCAGGTGGAATAGCATTCCTACTTAACTTCTTCGAAGCTAAATCAGAGCTAATCTGGATATCACTGTTTTTTATACCAACGTTTTTTTTCATAAAAAATAATTGTCCTATTTCTATTTTATTTAATAAAGGCTTCTACAAAGAGCCAATTATCCGTCCTATGACTGATGAAGAGATAAAGGATTATCATTCTCATAGTATAGGGAGAAGAATTTATCACCCCTCTTATAGGTATAAACCGATGAATATACATAAAAGCTCTCCTTTTTAGCTTAGGTCTTCTTTTTAAAAGAATTTATTTGTTTGGATAAATCACTGGGTTCAATGTTCTCTCCCTTTTCAAATCCCATACCTACTATCTTGGAGTTACTTGAGTTTTGAGTAGGAATTATTTTGTTTTGATTCACTTGAGAACTCATATTTACAGCTTCTAAATTTCTCTTTTTTGTACCATCCTTATATTGATTATCCGTATCGTTTTGCACTTCATTAAATTGCTTATTTAATTTTGCTTCTTGAGTTTTTATATTGCTTTTCGCCTGATCTATATTTAAGCCATTATCTGTAGCTCGAGTCTTTACTTTTCCTGATAACTCTCCGCTAACTTGGTTACTTGCATTATTACTAAACTCATTTAGCCTATTTACTGCGTTTTCCCCGGATACAGATTGCCTATCACTTGCTATTTTGTTCATTAAGTTTTCTACATAATGATCCTCTTTCTGTATTTTTGACCATACATTCATAGCCTCTGGGGTTCTTCTACTTGCCATCTCTTGAGCGCTCTTAACATCAACGCCGTATTCTTTCTTCACGCCATCTACTATCTCTTGGTAATTTTCTGTAGAGCTAGCTGCCCCTTCTGATTCCATAATAGATTTTGCCTTGTGCCAATCATCTACCTTCTGGCTGCTTATAGATAGTTGCTGCTCAGCACGTTTTACATTTTCTGTACTTTCTCTCACTCCCTCACTGTAGCTAGAATCAATATTGTTATCCCTTGCCCATGAGTTACCAGATAAAGCTTTAACCACATTATTGTAATTCTCGGTTGAGCCTTTATCTGTTGATGTAGTATTACTCTCGCCAGTGGAGTCATTGCCTTTATAAGTAGTAGAGGCTGTTCCTTCTAAGGTGACACCAGTCCCCAGTATCTTAGTCCCAGCAGATGCATTAAGGGCAAGGGTAGCAGCCTTCTCCCAGTCATTGCCATTTCTCTTATATTCCTCTGTTGCGGTTCTGGCTGTATCATGTACTGCCTTGCCATGCTCTCCCATTTCTTCGTAATTCACAGTTTGACCACTATGCTCACGCTGAGCTATTTGCATGATGGCATCGGCTGATTTTGCAAATTGCTGGCTTTTGGCATCACTTAAACTTCGCGTGTCATGCTCTTGTAGGGCTTCGCTGTTTTGACTGCCTTCATTTACTTGTGCGTGTCTGTTTTGCTCGTGTCTGTAATTAGACGCACCAGTAGAGTCAGTAAAGCCTGCTCCACTTTGAATCAAAGTATTACCGCCTGCCGTTACTTTTTCCATAGAACCATCAGAATGCTGGTAAGTAGAAGCGCCTGATGCATAGGATCTATTGTAATCAGTTTTAAAACCACTCTCATTATATAATTGCTTGTTACCTGCGGAGTAATTATCAAATGATTTGTTGCCCGTAGATGACTCATTAGCTGCTTGTGATGCTGCTTGTTGCGTAGCACCTGATATTAACCCCGAAAGATGTACAAAAGCTCCAACACCCCCTTTCATGATAGTAAATGCTAGCCATGGCACGAATACCTGCAAACCATATGCTACAAATACTATCTTATCGCTATAATTACCTATTTTGCTGCTAGTGCTAAATGTTACTATCTTGTTTGTTGCATCACTAATATCATATGAGCTATATAGGGTGATAAACATGTTAAGTACGGCATTGAGCGCCGCCCATAGCTGAAAGGAGGCAATTAGAGTCAGGTAATCTTTGTATTTTGCCCATCCACCGCTGGTTATCATAAGCGGTATTAAAAATACAAATGCACTATAAGCAAGACCTTTAAATGCAGATAGTAAGATTGGTACTCCCACACTTGCAAGGTCTCCAGCAACTGCCCAGTTTGACTCCTGAGTCCTTGATGCCCTTGTATATCCATAATTATCATTAAAGTCATTTAATGCATTTACCATCATTTGCTGGCGCATTATACTCTCTGCATTCGAACTTGATCCAAGATAACTCTTAAATGCTAATGCTGTATTATTCTTAAGGTTAGAGTTTAATCTCTCAAATGTTCTCCTTACCTCTCCAGCGTGACCTGCTAGACTAAAGTCTGAATGTTTATATCTGTTCTCCAAAGAAGCAATTTCCACCTCAAAGGCTGGCTCTAATATATCCCTAGCTGCATCCTTGCATGCTACTATCTTCTTTTCTTTGCCAATTCTTACTGGTATTTTTCTAAGAACCACGCCAGCATCTGTAACTGTTTTCCAGATATTATCGCTTTTTATCAAATCTTGGGGGGTGAAGTTGTAACCTATCATTGCCTCAGTTACAACGCATCTGTCTATATAGGCTGACATATTCTCCAAGAACTCTGGGGTTCTTATTCTCCAGTCTCTTGCCTCACGTACAAGTCTCGCACCAAATACCATTCCGTATTTTCCGTAATTTGCATCACCTACTGGAGTAAAAGCTTGTTCAAAGCACGTGGTTACTAGATCTCCAAACGCCTCAAATAATCCAACAGGGAGCGCAAAGCCCATAGGCAAGTTATCTACCTTATCCCAGCTATTTTTAACCCTGTCTTTAATTATCATATCCGTAGTAGGGCTAAGCAAGAAAGTGATTATCGCAAACATGCCAGCTACCTTGCCCATATATACCTTATAATCAGCACTTCCTGCATATGATATTCTCATCGAATAATAGGCTGCGCTGATCATTGATGTTATTACTATAATGCCTTCACCAAACTTGCTGTTTGTAACCATTGCTATAGCGTTTAATATATAGAACATTGCATCTATATAGCCGTATTCATGTATAACTAGATTCATTGCTTTTCTCTTATTTTTTGCTTTTATTTTCTTAATTACTTTTCTTTCGCCCTTTAGCTATTTCTAACAATCAAGGTTATGTTCTAAATACTGACCAAACCCTGCTTTAAACGACCTTACCTGCTGGGTGATCCTTGCTTGGTACTGCATGATTAATTCCAGTCTTTTAAAAGCTGTAAATTTAGATGTAGAAACAAACTTCCTAACATCTGATATTTGACTGGTGAAGTTTTTTATAACGGAATCATCTAGTTGTGAGTATTCAAGTGCTTGCACTTTTGCAGTCACTTCTGAGATCATTTGATCCATAAATGTAGTTACTACATCGTAGCAAACCACCTCTATAAACTCATTCATCCTGAGTATCGTATCTTCTGGGTTTGTCTTTTGAGATATTTCCATTTCTATAAGTCTTAAGATAGGGACGCTTGAGAATGCTATTACCGATTGCTCCTCATCTGTCAGCTCATCTTTTCCACTTCTTACTTTTGGAATGATCTTTTCTAATATTCTTGAGATATTACCGTAAATAGTATCTTGATCCGTGAAGTTTACTTCTACTTCATCTGGGTTTAAGCATTTGTGTTTCTCATCACATTTATATAACTTAACTTTTTCAGCTCCTTTTTTAGAACCGATATATCGCTCAAGTAAGTCAGTGCTAAGCACTAAAGATGGCTTCTGCTTAAATTGAAACCTATTATCAACCTTGCGACCAATAATTGTGCCGCTTACCGACATCATTAATTCTTTAAAATCAAGCGATCCACTATCTCCTTTGCCAAGAGCCTTCCAGACAAGATTAAATTCATTACCAAGTAATGACTCAAACTCATCATCATCTCCTTTATTTCCATGCCTGTCTGGATCAGCTTTACATTTTTCAGACGCCTCAAACATATCCTTATTGCTCTTGTCTACATTCCCCTTCATAAGACATTGCTGCTGACCGCTAGAGTTAAGTGCATTATATAGACCACCTCCTATCATCTCAGCCATAGCGCATTGATCCATCATCGTGCCATTTACATCCCTTGCTACAGTTTCTATATATGACATGATGTCTTCACATTGCGGGCAGGCATTCTTAATTAGCATTTTCACTGCATATGACCCCGCTGCTGTTGCGGTGTTTTTAAAAAAGTCAGTAAACTCCTTGCCAGATACATAAGATAATCCTCCGAATCTAAAATCTGCACTTCCTGTACATGCATTAAATGCCATCTTGGGAGTTTGTATTGATAATGGCTGCAAGGTTTTGGGTCTCGGTCCTCTAAGTATTACAGAGCCTCCTGTTACGTAACCAGCTTGCTGATCTCTTACTACTCCCGCCTTATTTACATTCACCATACTGCCTTTTGGAGATGCGAACTTCATGAGATCATCTACTCCGCCTGCAAAGGATGGCTGGATGTATAAACCAAAGCTAAGGAGCAGAGAGGTGATAATTGTAACGATTTTTACTTTCTGCATTTTTATGTGTTCTATTTTTAGGTATCTCATTATTTTATTTGCTATTTTGACCATTTTTCTCCCCCACTTTCTTGCGCCTTACCAGATAAGTACCTCATGCTAAGCAAGGTATATTCTTCAAGTTCTGATATGCTCACATAGCCCCTAATTAGCTCAAAAGCCTCTTTTGCATCTCTAGATATCGCAATAACTGTTGGAAATGACTTTATGCCAAGTCTTTCTATTAGCTGATTATTTCTTTGGGTTTTAAAATGCTCATGCTTACTTCCGCCATTGCTAACTGCCTCTATGCTAAATCCGTAATCTAAGCCAAAGCTTTTTAGGACTGGTGAGAATAATTTGCAGTACCTACATGACTCATCGAAAAATAGAACAAGATTGAACTCTTTTGCAAATTCCTTGATCTTCTTCTTATCATCCTCCTGCTTCATAGCTCTCTTTGCCTTAACAGCATGTACATTTACTGGATTCTCTATTAAATCACGCTGCTCTGGATGCAGGAGGTTTGCCATATCCCAGTTATCATGTAGCTTGAGCGCCGCATCCCACATTTGTTTTTCTTTTTCTTTATATGCTTTGATGTTTGATACCGTGGGACGTGCTAGCATCATGAACTTTAACTCCTCCAAATCTTTAGCAAATTGCTGTATTTCATCTTTTGCCTGACTTGGAGTGATATCATTTTGGCTATTGGTAGATTCTCCTGTTAATTTATCCTCACTTTTGTCTTGCTCTGCCTCTTCAAACCATAACCAGCCACGATAACGCTCATCGAAAAAGCCCTCGCTTTGGCAAAAGCTTGAATGCGCAAATAAGATTATTAAATATGTCAAAATTGTTTTCATAATTAGTATTTTGATTGTAAGTAAATTTCTTGGCTTCTTGCCTGCTCCTTTAAAGCCCTAATCTGGTCTTTTATTGCTTTTGCAGCATAATTGGGGTTCGTGTAGCTAGTGTGATTTGCTCTTGCTTGTTCATAGCTACTCTCAAGGTGCTGAAGCTGGTTGCGATAGCCTGACTCTAATTGCTGCTTCTGCTCCCATTTTCTTCTAGCCTCTTTTTGCATTGCTTCTTCTTGGGCAAGACGTACCTTGCGTTCTCTTTCTCTAGCATCTGCTAGATCTTTTTGCCTTTTTGCCTCAAGTGCAATTCTATCGAGTCTTTGGCGTTCCAACCTTTCACGCTCTAACTTCTCTAGGCGGAGTTTTTCCTGTCTTAGCTTCTCTGCCTCTCTTTTTTTTCTTTCTTCCTCAAGTGCAATCTTTTGCCTGCGCTCTACTTCGATTCTCTCCCTCTCTATACGCTCCTGCTCTAGGCGCTCAAGCCTAATACGCTCTTCCTCCTGAGCTTCCCACGAATCGTCTTTGATGTTTTTATTTACACCCGCGAATTTATTGTCTTTATTATTCGGATTGCCATCGTACTTTCTGATATCTGGGATCCCTGCTTTTGTTCTTGCTTGAATATCTGATGCCTGTGGAATGTTCATTCTTCTTTTTACATCCGCAAAGAAATCGCTAAAATCCATCTTGTTAAAATCTAGCTGCATGATTTGCTGAATAGTTAAGCCTCTACAATCTGGATGATCTGGACTGCCCCACCCTATTCCAAGCTGGCTTCTACCTTGCTCCTGAATAATTCTGTTTAATATCGTGCCAAAGCAGCAATATTTATGCTTTACTACAGTTGTAACTCCAGCTACTTGGCTTTTGGTATTTCCTACATGTACGCAGAGATTTTTTTGTCTTTTATCTATTAGATCAACTTCATCCTTGGTACATTTTGCACCTAAATGTTTTCCCCAGCCTTTTAGGCTAACAGAGCAGCAATTAGTATATTCTGTTATTTTCTTAGAGCAGTGCTGGCTAAAACCTTCAAATATCCTGAAGTTTAAATCATTAGCTCCCTTTGCTCTTGAGACTGCATGTAGTTTTGACACTGAATCCATCATGTCAGCATCCATCTCATAGCTTTTATCAAAGCAGTTACCATCTATACATGGCACTCCTTTGCATACTAGCTTTTCTTTGCCTTCTTTTTCGCTATGGCTAGTTGATACTGCGTCCTTATGCATAGTAACTGGCTTCCAGCTCTCACATGAGAATTCCTTTTTAATATTTACGCAATTACCGTAATTGTCACGAAGACCGCATGGAAGTTCCTTTACTATGTAGCAATGAGAATATCTATGACAATCATTCCTGCTTGGATAATTGCATGTCTTTGTATAAGAATATTCCCAGCAAGGCTTGTATATGTCAAAGCCATCTATTTTACGTGTGCCTCCACCTCCCGTGCATTCCCTACCCTGATCAGAGCATGGATAGTTTGATGAGAATCTATTGCCAGCAAGGCTATTGCTGGCAAATAAAATGCAGCACAAAAAGAAAAGGGATGGGGATAGGAGTGCTATTAAGCTTTTATGTTTAAAAATAGTATGGATTAAGTGATTCATCATTTGATATTGCACCTCTCATTCCAGTCATCCATCCACTCTTCGCAGACCTGATATGGCTCTTTGTAAGTATAGCCAAACTCATACTCATCCCATGCAACACGCCATCTTGCCCCTACTGGATTGATATTACCCATTCCTCTTCCTGGAAAATCTACATGCTCACCTATCTGCTCAAGAGGTAGCCCGAGATGGCTTGCAATATGCGCACGTGCGTCTGCGATTATTGCAGCAGGATTTTGCCTCCACGGAGAATCTATTTGATAATCCTCTCCTCCTTCCCATCCACCTGGATGATGGGAGGTTATATGCCAGCCCCAGCGTTTCGTCTTCCACTTAACTGCCCAGCCCCAGTTCATTTTGTTATGATGCAGCCAGTGACCGTTAAATCTTATTTTTCTTGGCTCTGGTGCTTTATACCTGGTTCCAGTGCGGATGCACCTTGTTGTTAGAGTATCTCTGCAGCTATATTGATTCCTTAGTTGCTCGCAATTTGTCTGGGAATAAACACTTTCTTGCTCGGTTCTGGATTTAACATCTATGTGATATTCAGGGGATACTTCCTTATTGCCTTTTACAGTTTCACAGTCCATATTCTCTTTTAAGAATCCAGCTTGTAGCTTATTAGTTAGCTCCTGTGTTTTTTCTGTAATTAGATCAACATCTTTTTTGTGATTCTGAACCTGATTATCGTCGTGGTTGATATATAGAGAATCCATATATTTATTCTCTTCTTTGTATCTAACCTCTGCTCCCTTGGTTTCTAAATCATTTGGATTAATTGAATCTAGCCTATTACTCTCATTTACAGCATCCTGCTCTTTAGTTCCAACAGCTTCAAAAGCTCCCTTAGATTCTATGCCAGACATTGCGCTTTGCTTGCCCTCTTCTAGCATAGATTCTATCTGCTCTCTATTTTCTAGATTATCCTTAAAGAAGCTGGTTACCTCATTGATATTTGTCTTATTATCCCCTGATGCAATTGATGCTAGGAGCGTATTTGCTACAATAATGGCTATGGCTAATAATCGTATATGACTCATTACCACCCCTTATTACTATCATTTGCATCATCTTGCTCCAAATAAACACTTGCCATATCAGCAAGCGTCCCGCTTTCGCTAAATTGCTCTAATGCATATTTAATCCCTATATTTCCCGTGATCTTGTCGTATGCTACTTCCTTTTGATTATCTTGGTTTGGGGTAAACTCTTCGCTAGATTTTAAAACAAATGCTGGAACAGCGTTTATAGAGAAATTATCAAACGCCTCATCATCTATTTGGATAGCAAGATTTTCAGGTAGTTCCTCATCATCCCCTATTAAATCAATTATCATCTTATTGAATTCTTTAAAGCTACCATCTGGTAGCCCTTTAAATACAAGTATAGCTCTATATTTCTTTGCCTCTTTTAAATAGCTTTTAAGCAAAGTTTTATTCATGCTATTACTTACAAAGACATATAATCCAGATGGTCTCTTATTATGGAAGTCAGTATCTACCTCATGACCATTTCCTGGCTTACTTCTCCTTCTCTCTAATTCCTCTTGAGCTTCAAACTTCTCTTTTAAATCCTTAAATGTCATATCTCTAGCAGAACTTGCAACCCCGCTTGCCCAGCGAATATCTTCTTCTTTGAACTTTGGAATAAAATTTGGAGCAGAGTCGGAGATTTCTTTTGACTCTAGCTCTAGGTTTTCTCTACCGCAGCAAGATGCAAATACCGATGATTTACTGCCAAAGACAAATGTAAAACTTAGCAAAAAATAGATTATGATTTTTGTTGTTGGATCACATCGCACAGCAATTCACCTTTCTCCAAACTAAATAACCAAAATCCTCCCCATCCATAGGAAACTCCTTAAAAGCTGAGTACATCATGTCAGATAGACCAAGTGGGAAACATCCAATGCCACTTACCGTTGTCTTTGGATTTACCATCTGAAGCTTGTACTGGCTTTTCTTGATCTTAAATGCTCTTGATTTACGGCATAACTTCCCGCCACCTGTAAGTTTGGTGTTCTCGTTTGTAGAGGTCTCCATTGCCAGACCCATCCTATGCATCTTGGCAATTATTCTAGTAGATAAGAGACTTGAGTTCTGAACTCCTCCTACATGATCTGCATTTGCTCCGCTAAAGGGGTAGATATTGCCCCAGCATCCACTACACCAAAATAACTCATCTCTTGGCATGCTAAAGCTTGCTGCAGCGCAATCTATAATGCATGCGCTCTGCGCTATAGGGTTACCAAACAATATGGACTCTGGATGCATCAATGTTTGCAAAGACTCATCATTCCACATAACATCAAGCTCAGAAATATATGCAACATCAAAACTGCTTTGCTCTAGGCACATAAAATCTGTTATTAACTCAAGCCAGTAAATAAGTGGGTATATGTAATAATGCACATGGTAAAAGGATTTATGGCTATGATGCTTGCCATATCCTCTGCTATAGCTACTAACTCCGCTACTTTTTCCAAGCCCTAGATCAAGCCCTCCAAGATTGGTCATGCAGTAAGGAGTTCTTGTTATATCTATTAATCTAGTAGGCTCCCAGAATCCAATAGAAATACCAGGCGTTGGAATATTTGCTTTGGTGCACATGCAAAGCGGAGAGGAAGGGTTTTTTGTATCCCGCTTTTTTGGCTTACCACCCTTGCCGATATTAAAGTCACCAATAGATATTGGCATTAAACATGACCAGCATATGTCGGAAATGGGATTGACATATTTTCCTTGGCATGTACCATCTGATTTGCTAATAAGTGGCATATTTAAAGCTATTATTAGTGCTATTTTGAGTGGGTCTTTAGCTCTGAATCTTGGCGGAAACTCGCTAAAGACCTTAAATATTTTACGTAGTATCATCGCCCTCCCCCATACTCGATATGTTTCTAAGGTAAAGGCTAAAGCGCAAGAAGCCCATAATCGCAGTTACTAGAAAGATCAGCTTTATCTCTCCAGAATCAGTTAATGCAAAAAGAGAAAGAGAAGTGAATATCATTCCAAATATTCTCCCTACAACTTTTTTATTTGGATATTTTATAATTAGATAACGCCTTGAATATATTGCTATTACTGGAATTAGAAGCAATATTGCATTTTCGATTAGAAGCTCATTGTTACCTGTAACTAGGTGATATAGAAATGAGAATATAATCCAAATATTTACACCAAATGTAAAACTATCTATCACCCCATCAAATCCTGCTGCTATGCGGTTAAAAACAAAGTCATAAAATTGCTCTTCTTCGCTTTTCTTGTTCTTGTTTTTGCTCATATCTTTTTATTTCTTTTATTTTCTTTGTTTAGCTTCAACTACTGCTATCTATATCAATTTCTGTTATTTTTAACATCTTGCCATTTTGCTCTGCTATTGCTGGAACATTCTGGATATTGAATTTGCTGGTTAGCTCCCCAGATTGATCAAAATATATTTTTCTATTTAACCTGCTCTCAAGCTCAAATGGTTTACCACCAGTTAGAACTATTTTGATATGTTCTTCCTTATCTCCATTTTTTGCATCTTGCAGCTGCTTTTCTACCCATTCTATTTGTTCATTATCTCTTGCATCTATGAATATTAGCCTTCCATTCCAGCTCATATGGTCAAGTGGGTTAATCGTAGTTCCCGCTTTATATAAGAGCTTGCCACATGGTAATATTATATCCTTGTCTAGCGTGTAGCTTGGATCATAACTATGGCTTATTGTTTTGCCACTTCTTCTGATTCTGGATAATGGCTTTGGCTCTTCTACTGATTTTTTAGCGATTTCTCGCATCTTTTCTTGATGATGGTTTATATCAATATTTTGCAGTCTTCTTTTAATCATCGCTATGAAGCCTTCCTCTGTTATTTGAAAGCTTGCCCCGTGATTGCCGAAGTCCTTGCCGTAGCTGCTTGAGGCAAACATTAAGAATAGTAATGTCAAAAGAAGTCTAGCTTGCATTTACTACCTTGCTTGATTCTTGTCTTTTAGAAATGCCATGAAGACCATTTATTGCTTCACTTAAAAACTTAATAACCATGTGATTTGATTGAACAAGGTAACCACCATTGCTTTTGATAACTAATATGTCATGCTTTGGAAGCAGAAAGTAATTAGGCGTGAAGATATAAAACTCTCCAGCCTTGGATTGAAGCTTTAAACCACCAGCATATAACTGGCTTGTTAGCTCCTCTATGCTGCCAGCAAAAAACATATCCTCTTGCGAGGCAATCTCCTCTAAATATTCCTTGCCGTAGAAAATTCTATAAAAAGCATAAAATCCCAGCTGAATTGTTGCTGACAGTAGAATACATGGTGGCAATATGTAAAAGAAGTTTATCTCTCCAAAACTACCGATGCTAAACATCAATGCTACTAAGACACTTTGCAAAATTGTAAATTCTACAATCTTATTCTTTTTAAAAACTGACATCTTACTCATAAGAAACTTCCTCTATAGTTTTTGCTAATCTTTTTATGATCTCCTTATGTACTCTGCTGCTGATAGAGATAGTATCTTTTCCAGATATTTTGCCACCTGTATATATTACCTTCGTATCTTTTGTCTGATATAGGGCTGGTATTTCACCTGCAAGCTTCACGGCTTCTTGTATCCTGCCAAAGAACATCTCTCTTTTATCAAGTTCCAGATTGGATATTCTTTTGTTTTCTATATCCATAATCTCATCTTGCGAGACGTATAATATCTTGCATCTATCTGCTGCATTTATGAGGTTCAATGTCGCAATATATCCAATTAGAACTGATATTATGATTATTGGAATTAGCGTAAGTCTTTCTCCTATAATTTTCCGTATAGTTTGTATCTTCATAATTAACTGCCTCTTCTTTTTCTTCTTACTCCTTGACTCGCCCTCTTCTTCTGGACAAGCTCCTCTACCGCTATATCAAGACCTACGCCTTTTGACTCTTTTTCTTTTAAAAAGCTAAAATCCTCAGCGTCTGTTGAGAACAAAGCTCCGCTATATTCATCAAGAACTAATCTGCCAACTACATTTACATCTGTTGTAGAGATCATTACTTCTGCGTATTTATTAGGAGCAAGGCTTATTGAGCTAATAAGTGGCATTAATCCACCAAATGCCTCTGATTTCTTAAATGACTCAAGTCCTTTTGGGTTTTGCTTTAACATCATACTCCATGTGCTGTTTTTCAAGATGGTACGATGATCTTCTGTCTTTTGAAAATCATCATAAGTCTGTACGCACATCACAAGTGAACCTCCATATTTTCGGACGGTTCTTACAAAGGCTGCAAAGAATTTTGCAGAGTGATCAAGTAAAGCCCAGGCTTCATCTACCACAATCATAAATGGTGTCTTTCTATCGCCAGTTAGAAACTGGTTTGTGATCTCCATAAGTAGTATTTGAAGCAAGATGGCTATTAACTCTGGATCGCTTTTAATCTCCTCAAACTCAAATACAGTCATAATCTCACGAAATGTCGCACTCTTCTTGTCTCCAGAAAAATACTTTCCAGACGAGCCTTTTTCCGTATAAGGATAAAGCGTAACTCCATATCTTCTTAAAAGCTCTGAATCGCTACTTTCCAGATAGTTTGCAAATTTAGTAATATCTAAATCATAATTGTGCTTTATTAATCCTGATGCGATAGCTCGCTCTAATTCCGCTGCGCCAACTGGATCACCCTTTACTCCGCACATCACCTCGAGTAGTCCTTTTGTACATTTAAAAAACTCCTCGTAATCTTCTTTCTCCATATCAGCTTTAAAGCTTGAGAAAGGATTTAAACTAATAGGTGCTTTTTTACCAAACTTTATTCTCTCTCCACCAAGTAATGAACAAATGTTTTTAAAGCTCTCCCCTATTTCTAAAACAAACATTCTTGTATTTTGAGCAACCAGGCTTAAAGCTAGTGCTTGAAGTAGCACTGATTTACCTCCGCCACTTTCTGCAAATACTATTATGTTGAAATTACCAGAACTGATTTTGTAAAATGGATTAAATAGAAATAACTGACCACGCCTTGCCTGCAAAAGCAGTCCTGACTTTGGCACACCCTTCCATTCTGCCTGTATTGGAAGCCTGCTTATCACCTCTTTGCTAAGCACAGTTCTTGTGAGTTTAAACTTATCAAGGCTGTTCCATAATAAGTGCTGAGCCATTGGCATCATTGATAACATGGCTGGCATTTGTAGGTTCTTACTTGTCTCAAGATCAAAGAAGTTCATGTTGTATAAGGTGGTTAAGTCCTGAGCTGCAACGTCGAAACAGTCTTCTGGCGCAGTTACCATTAGCTGCCAGTGCTCGTTTAAGAAGCGCTCTCCTCCCTTGGCTCTATCTGTGATATCCTTCCATTCCTCTGCTTCTCTTCGCAGGTCACGCTTTGCTGCATTATACCAGCTTCCAGCAGATTCAATTACCTTCTCTCCTCTTGCGATTAATTTCTCCTGAGCAAAGCCACTTAAGTTATTGGCAACTGTATAGCTAATTATAAATCTTGCAGCTATTCCCGTATCATCGCTGCCGCCAAGTAGATTTATTCCTTGGGACAAGGAGAACTCTGATGGTAATTCTTTAATATGATATAATCTTGATTTTAAACCAGTTGATGAATGCCTTATACTGTCTTCGGATAATTCTGAGAAGTTACTTGCCTCTAATATCTGCTTTGATAATAATATGTTTGGATTATAGTCTATTCTTGATCTCTTACCTGTCTGCATCTGAATGATTGATCTTGTAAGGCGGATTAAATCCTTAGCGTCACATTCTATAGGCGATAGCTTGATTGAACTTAACTTGTTAAAAAGCTGATCTCTAAAACTGGTAATCTTGCTGATATTGCTTTTTGAACTCACATCTATTTGCTGGCTATAAGATACAAAGATACGGTAATCTCTTGCCATTCTTCCATCTGATGAGCCAAAGTTTGTTGCTCTTTCTCTTGTAAAATCCTTAATCTTTTGGTTCATCTTGCGAATAAGGGGCTTATCAGATACTACATCCCTTTCCCAAAGATTTAAGACATCCTCTACATCATTACTTGCAACTAGTAGAAACTGCATATAGGAGTCTTGTGGCATTTCTCTATTAAAAAAATGCTGTAAATTTCGATGTATTGCATTGTCAAAGCCAACTACTGGGCTGATCTCTAGCATAAATCCAGCTATTCCAAGATCATTTACAAATATTCCATTATCCTCATCAAAATAACGATATGGGATATAATCCGATAAATCAGTCATACCATCTGATATACTATTTATCTTAGCTGCAGTGTCACAGCTTTCAATAGCCTCATCAAGACCACAAAAAGAAGGGATGCTATTTACTATGTTTTTGATTCTGTTTAATTGCTGCATAATTTGTGCCTATCTCGCTTTACTTACCGCTGTAATAATTTGTATTTACTCCCGAGTCCTGCTCATCTTGCTTTAGTCTTGGTGCGTTATTATTACTAGCGCTCTTTCTTTTTTTAATTTTACAAGACCTGCCCTTGCATTCTTTGTCTTCGTATATCTCCTCTATCTCTCCGCTATCTATGATCTTGTCTACTTGGCTGAGCATGGTACAATCTGCGCCCCTGCTGTCTTGGCAGTTGAATTTATCTTTATAGGTAGCACAAGATGTAAGGAAGCAGCTAGAGATGAGCATAATTGCAACTAGCCTCGCTTTACTTAAACGCCCTCCTCTACCCTCTTTTAAGCAATCTATTATTTTTGATGATTTGTTCATTTTTCTACTCATGCTTTTATTTTGACTTTTGTTTATTTCTTGCAGATCGTAGTTTCTCCTCTACATCAAGTGCGCCAAAATACACGCCCTTAGTAAACACAATATCCACCCTTGCTCCGCCTGAGATCATAAGCACTGGCGACATACTCTCCGCTTGCTTGATGTAATAATCAGCTAGTTTTTCAGATGCATTTCCTATTCCCGCAAATGCTCCATCTTGCGCCATATCAGCTATTCCTTTTTTCTTATTTGCAAGACCGAGATTGGTAACTGTGAATTGCTCACTACCTTTTCCACTATTTGCAAAGCCACTAATCATCCCTCCAATCATGGCATTCTTTAGGTGTTTTGCACTTGTTTGCACAACTCTACCTTTAATACCGTTAAATCCATCATCACCGTAAATAATGCCAGCCATTTTTGTTGTATAAACAAGCTCTTCTTTAGGGTCACGACATGATAATGTCTCTGCCCTGATTATTGCCCTCTCACTTGATAGATCACCATAGGCACTTCCCATGATCTGGCATTGTTTTGGGTTCATATTGAAGTTCTTCGGTAGGTTTCCACGATCTGTTATCTTGATAATAACTGGCACTGGCTCTGACGCACTTCCAAGCGATGTAGATACTGATATACCACCAAGTAATTTACCAGTTACATAAGATGTCTCTGGTATAAAACTACGCATTGATTTTGGGCTATCAAATATATCATTCTTTGACATAGAATTTACGTTGATTCTTGCATCATCCACTCTTTTTGCTGGCTGATACTCCTCTTGATCCTTGCTTTGCATATTATTCTCAATCTCCCTTGTTCTAATCTTGGATGCATTTTGCTCATCTGCTAAGAACCTGAGTTGCTGCTTTAGCTTCTCTATCTCTTGCTTGAACTGATCCTGATTTACCTTTGCCTGATCATTGATACTTTGCTCTATAAGCTCCAGTTTCTTATTAGATTGAGTCTTGCTATCTACCAGCTTATCTTCAAAATAATTGCGCCACATTTTCTCACTATCTAATGCGCTGCTTGCTACCTCTAGCTTAAGGGGAGGTTTTTTACCGTTCTCGTCTAATTCTTCGGCAGGGGCGGAGTTATATTTTATCCATCCCATCAAGACCACTAGAAGAGCTCCTAAGAATCCGAGCGTGATTAAATCTTGCTTCCTCTTGGTATTTTTAGAGCCAACTGCAGATGATAAGGATGATCCCTTAATACCGCTAGAGCCTAACTCTGGTCTATCCTCCTTAGGCGAAAGAGAAGGAATATTTGGATCAGTAGTAGAGTCAGTGCTAGAATCTTTATTGATATTATCAATATTAGGGTTTTGGTTATCTTCAAAATGGCTGTTATCGCTAATATCTGCAGCTTCTTGGCTATTTTGTTTGACGCCTGTAGTTAGGTTAGATTTATTCTCGCTATTATCTAGTTTTCCGTCATTACTATTATTTTTGTTTTTTAGCTTGCTGCTAACCGCCCTACTATTTTTCTCTATTATTTTAAGAAGAGCTTCTTTAAATTGACTAAACATCTTCTACCTCTCTTGTAATTACAAAGATTTTAGAAGTTCCCTTGCTGCCTATTTCTTTGGCTGTAAAATTCACTGCAACTACATTTGAAAATTTTGATTTAATCTCCTCTTCATTCAAGGGTAGAGATTTTCTTCCTTTGTTTTTAGCAGTAAGCACAGCTCCACTTAAATCCTTCCAGCGGTAAGACTTATCTTGTCTTAAGAGTAATTTTCTATCTTGGGATATTGTTCGCTTATTATTTGATACATAATATTTACCGTCCTCTT
>Ga0206126_10001993_pt1 | contig 23409 bp, 17 predicted proteins | sample Helgoland_Spring_5_FD_148621 | JGI IMG/M metagenome (GOLD analysis project Ga0206126, IMG submission 148621) | Pelagic subsurface seawater microbial communities from Kabeltonne, Helgoland, North Sea - Helgoland_Spring_Bloom_20160412_1 | ecosystem: Environmental > Aquatic > Marine > Epipelagic ...
GATGGAATCTATATGCTCAGCCATTCCGTGGGACTGCCATTGGTGGGCGGCGAGCAGGCGGCGGCCAGTGCCTTTTGGCATCCATGGCAGCGCGGTGATGCTGATATATGGAATCATTGGTTGGCAGAGATTGCTGCTTTTCGACAACAGTTAGCGGTGCTGTTAAATACACAAATGGCCAATATCTGTCCCCAGACCAGCCTCTCCAGCGCAGTATCAAAGATTGTTTATTCATTGCCAGCAGATCCTGAAAAGCCGGTTATTTTATTGAGCGAAGAAGACTTTCCGTCGATCGCCTTTGCGCTGAAAAAAACTGCCAGCCTCGGTTATCAGCTACGGTTTATTGCAGCAGATACAGACACCTCAGATCTGACTCACTGGGATCAACAGATGACGGCCGATGTGAGCATGGTTTTGATAACCCATGTGCAATCCAATAATGGTCGTCAGTTACCGGTACAACAGATCACCGAGCTGGCGCGACAGAAAGGTATTTTATCCCTGGTGGATGTGGCTCAGTCGGCGGGCATTATCCCCATCGATGTGCACCAGTGGCAGGCGGATTTTGTCATTGGTTCATCGGTTAAGTGGATTGGCGGTGGCCCTGGGGCGGCGTTTCTGTGGGTTGATCCAGAGATTATCGATCAGTGTCAGCCGGATAATGTGGGCTGGTTTTCTCACGAAAATCCCTTTGAATTTGATATTCATCATTTTCGTTATGCCGCTGATGCCCTGCGCTTTTGGGGTGGCACGCCCTCGGTCTATGCTTATGCCGTGGCTGCCAATAGTCTGGCGCATATTAATGCCGAGGGTGTGGATAAGATTCGCGACAATAATCTTGTGCTCAGCGAGATGATTATTCAGGCGGTGCCAGATTCGGTATTGATCTCGCCGCGTTTAGCAACCCAGCGGGGCGGCACGTTAGTGCTCAATTTTGGGCCTTTACAAGAGCAGGTTGTGGAGCGTTTAAAGGCGTCTCAGGTGCACTTTGATACGCGAGCCAAAGGTATTCGACTATCGCCCCACAGCTGCAACGCCCCGGTCCAAATCGAACGCGTAATAAGCTGTTTTTAATTCACATTTTGCAATACGAAATGGGTAAAAATAGGGTAATCTTGACCCCTAAACTCTCATACATAAGAAGAGCAGATCCCATGAGTCCGAACCCTTCTAAGCGGGCGTCGTTAAACCGCCGTCAACTTCTCAAAGGTATAAGCGCCAGTCTTGGGCTCTTAGCCCTCCGCGGCTTTTCAGTGCAGGCCGCAGCGCCTGCTTATTTTACCCACGGTGTTGCCAGTGGCGACCCGCTGGCTGATCGGGTAATTCTTTGGACCCGTCTGATTCCCGGCAGCGGTGAGCACAGCACCATTCATTGTCAGTGGCAGGTGGCTAAAGATCGCGCTTTTAAGCAGATTGTGAGCACAGGTACGGCCTCAACTAATTTTGAGCGGGACTATACCGTCAAAATCGATGCCGCCGGACTCAGCCCCAACAGCTCATATTTTTATCGCTTTTTAACCGACGACCAGCTGGCCAGTCCCATAGGTATGACTCGCACTTTACCTGTGGGGGATATAGACCAGATTCGCCTCGGTATTACCTCATGTTCCAACTATCCCCAGGGCTATTTTAATGTCTACCGTCATATGGCTCAGACCGATATAGACCTGGTGCTGCACCTGGGTGACTATATTTATGAATATGCCGAAGGGGTCTATTCCAACGAAGTGGCCACGGATAAGCTCGGCCGCAAGGTTGAACCCAGCAATGAAATTCTAAGCCTTGAAGACTATCGCATGCGCTATGGTCTCTACCGCAGCGACGAAGATTTACAGCTGGTTCATGCTCGCCATCCCTTTGTCTGTGTCTGGGACGACCATGAGCTGGCCAATGACTCTTGGAAAGAAGGCGCTGAAAACCACAGTGCCGATGAGGGGGATTTCCAGGCGCGTATGCGCAGTGCCCGCCAGGCTTACCATGAGTGGATGCCGATTCGTACCAGCGCCTTGGGGGATCAGGGCGCTATTTTCCGCAGTTTTAAGCTCGGTAATTTAGCCGACTTAATTATGCTGGATACACGCCTTCATGGTCGCGATCAGCCTTTGGATTACGCCAAAGATTTGCCCATGCACTCAGCCTTGTTTCAGCTGTCAGCCTCAGGGGAGGGCAGCTTGATCAGTGAGGAGGCGTCGGCTCAGGTCATTAAAAGTCTGCCGGCGGAGCAGCTTGTACGCATTACTATGCCCTTTGATTTCACCTCGGGAACGCCAACTCCGGTGAATGATTATGCAACCATTAAAGACCTTAGCGCCGAGACTTTGCCTCAGGGTTGGTATTACCTGCCGGACAGTCAGAATTTTAAGCAGCAGGCCCTAGTCGAGTCCGATAGAACCATTCTAGGTGCCGATCAAGAGCAGTGGCTCAACAGTGAATTACAGGCTAGTACAGAGCGCGGCGCCACCTGGCAGGTTATTGGCCAGCAGGTCTTAATGGGCAAGTTAAAGCTTCCGGTGTTGACCAACGAACAGCTTAAGATCGACCAGGCCGAACCCTATATTCGTGACATTCTGGAGATGATGCAGGTGCTGGCGCCAGATCAATTACCGTTTAATCTCGATGCCTGGGATGGCTATGCCGCTTGCCGTGATCGTGTATTTAGCAGTTTTGCCGAGCATGGTACTAACCCCGTGGTGCTTGGCGGTGATACTCACAACGCCTGGGCGTTTAATCTTGCGGACAGCAATGGCCAGGCGGTGGCGGTTGAAATTGGTACGCCGGCAGTCAATAGCCCGGGGCTGGAAACCTATCTGCCCACAGATCCCGCGGTACTGGCCCAAGCAATGCAAGACGCCAGTGCTGAGTTGTTTGCCGTGGACACAGCCCGGCGTGGTTGGTCTGAGGTCACATTGACCCAAGAGGTCATGACCAATCAGTGGCATTTTGTCAGCACAGTGCTGGATAAGAATTTCACCGTTGAGCAGGGAGCAGTACAGTACTGTAAAGCCGGTAATAAGCGCTTTTCATAAGCGCCTTTAACCTCTTTAGCTCCTTTTTGGGGGGAAAAACCGCTACAATCGCGCCATGGCATTTGACCCCCCAACATTTCTCAAATCATTGACTCAGCGCCCGGGCATCTACCAGATGTTCAATGGCGAGGGGGAGATACTCTATGTGGGTAAAGCCAAAAACCTGAAAAACCGGGTTAGCAGCTATTTCCGCAAGACCGGCCTGAGCCCAAAAACCGCAGCGCTGGTCAAGCGTATCGAGCAGATCGATGTAACAGTCACCGAGACTGAAACCGAAGCGCTGATTCTCGAGCACAATCTGATTAAGCAGCGCCGCCCGCCGTTTAATATTTTGATGCGCGACGACAAAAGCTACCCCTACATTTTGCTGACTGACAAAGATAAATGGCCGCGTCTGGCCTTTCACCGCGGCGCGAAAAAAGCCAAGGGCACCTACTTTGGCCCGTTCCCAAGCGTCTATGCGGTTCGTGAAACCATGAGTTTCTTGCAGAAGACCTTTAAGGTGCGCCAGTGCGAAGACAGCTTTTTCAGCAATCGCTCGCGCCCCTGCCTGCAGTACCAAATTAAACGCTGTACCGCTCCCTGTGTGGAGTTTGTTAGCCCTGAAGACTATGCCGCTGATGTCGATGTCACGCGCCTCTATCTCGACGGCAAGGGCGACAAGATCCTTAAGCAGTTGGAAGTGGATATGGTCAATGCCGCTGAGGCCCTAGCCTTTGAGAAGGCCGCTGAGACTCGCGACCAGATTGCCGCGCTGCGACAGATTCAAACTCAGCAAGTAATAGAGAAGGGCAAAGGCACCATCGACGTGGTAGCCGGTGCTATTAGCAATGGCCAAGCCTGTGTGCATATGCTCTATATTCGTCAAGGGCGCATTCTTGGCAGCCGCAGTTATTACCCGAAAGCACCGCTGGCTCAGACCGTCGGCGAACTCTTAGATGACTTTCTGCCGCTACTGTATCTGGCGGGCGGAGGGCGTCCAGATCTGCCGAAAGAAATTCTACTCAATGCTGAGATCGACAGCGCCGAGACCCTTACCGAGGCTCTGGAGTTACAGGTTCAGCGCAAACTTGAAATTCGCCATTCAGTGCGAGGCTTTCGCGCCAAGTGGATCGAGTTGGCCGAGCGTACCGCTGAACAAAATCTCGCCGGCAAGCTGGCCTCGAAACAGAGTCAAGAAAAGCGCATGGAGTCACTGCGGGAAACGCTCAAACTGGAGAGCCTGCCCGAGCGCATAGAATGTTTTGATATCAGCCATAGTAGCGGCGAGGCAGTGGTTGCCTCCTGTGTGGTCTTCGACGGCAGCGGCGCAGTCAAAAGCGACTATCGGCGCTTTAATATCGAAGGCATTACCGGCGGCGATGACTATGCGGCTATGGAACAGGCGATCAGAAGACGCTATACCAGATTGATGAAAGGCGAGGGTAAGTTGCCGGAAATACTCTTGATTGACGGCGGTAAAGGCCAGATTGGTATAGCCAAAGACGTGCTCGCAGATCTCGGCGTAGTGGGCGTCATGATTTTAGGGGTCGCCAAAGGCACCACCCGCAAAGCCGGCTTTGAAACCCTGATCTTGGCGGACCAGAACAACCGAGTTATAGCCCGACCCCAGCAGGCCGCGCTGCATTTGATTCAACAGATCCGCGACGAAGCGCACCGCTTTGCCATCACTGGACACAAGGCCCGTCGCGATAAAAAGCGCCGCACCTCGCCCCTCGAAGGTATTCCGGGAGTGGGTCCCACAAGGCGCAGAGATATCCTCAAACACTTTGGTGGAATTCGCGAAGTGCAAAAGGCCAGTGTTGCGGATTTGATGAAAGTACCCAATATCAGCAAAAAGGTTGCTGATGAGATTTACAGTGCACTGTACAATGAATGACTTTTAGATTTGCCGCTCTATCAAGACAACCAAGACTATCGAGCCGCGAACTTACTATCGAGAACAGAAGACAATTACATGTGGAATTTGCCCAATATCTTAACCCTACTGCGCATTGGTTTAATTCCAGTGTTTATCGCGATCTATTACACCTCCTGGGAATGGCACAACCTGATCGCCGCCGCCGTATTCGGTCTCGCGGCAGCCACCGATTGGGTCGATGGTTACATGGCGCGCAAATATAACCAGGTCACGCCCTTTGGTGCTTTCTTGGACCCAGTTGCCGACAAGCTGATTGTGGTAGCAGCTATGGTAATGCTGCTTGAAGTGCACTCTAGCCCCTGGTTCTCAATTGCCTCGATAATTATTATCGGCCGCGAAATTGTTATCTCTGCGTTGCGCGAGTGGATGGCCGAGATGGGCTACAGCAGCACCGTTGCCGTCGCCATGATCGGCAAAGTGAAGACTTGGGTACAGATGGTTGCCATCGCAGTACTACTGGCCGCGAAACCGGAAAATGAACTGCTCACCAACCTTGGTTTCATCGCTATTTACATTGCTGCCGCGCTTACCCTCTGGTCAATGATCCACTATCTGCGCGCCGCTTGGCCGCAATTGAGTGGCACAGGCACAAGTAAGTGAGATCAGGGCGATAATCAGTTGATTTATTGCTGGTAATGCCTAGAATAGCGGCCTCTCAAGGAGTAGTGCATTGCACACTATTGAGGCAAAGTAAAAAGTAGTAAAGAGAAAGTTTAAGGCGCCGTAGCAAAGTGGTAATGCAGTGGACTGCAACTCCGCGATCGTCGGTTTGACCAATTGCGGAGCAATTAGCAACGAGCGCAGCGAAGCCCGCAGGGGATTAACAGCCATAGGCTGTTAAGATTCTTCCGACCTTCGAGAATTACGCTAGAAACGTAGTAGAGCAGTAGTAGTAAAGAGAAAGTTTAAGGCGCCGTAGCAAAGTGGTAATGCAGTGGACTGCAACTCCGCGATCGTCGGTTCGATTCCGACCGGCGCCTCCATTTCTCAGCTTTATATCAATTAGCCCAGCTAATGCCAATAGTTCCCCCAAACCCCCAGTTCTTCTGCTAAAATCTCGCTCAAATCCAAAATTACAATAACAAACAGAGACTACCCCCATGGCAGAAATCACCCTAGTAGGCTGGCTCCACACTATCTTGGGCATTCTGTCCATCGGCTCAGTCATCTACACCATCGCAAAACACAAAATCATTAAATCGACCACCAAATCCGGTCAGATCTACTTAATAGCTACCCTAATAACCGCCATCTCCGCACTGACCATATTCCAAAATGGCGGCTTCAATATAGCCCACGCCCTGGCAGTCGCTACATTACTAGCCGTATTAGTGGGCTGGCTCGCCGAGCAAAAACGAATTGTCGGCGGACTATCCGCATACCTCCAGGCAGCAAGTTACTCAGCCACCTTCCTATTTCATATGATTCCAGCAATCACTGATGGTCTGAGACGCCTGCCGGTCAATGATCCAGTGGTAACCGAAATCGATGATCCCCTACTGCAGGGCTTCTACATGGCCTTTGCACTGACCTATTTAGTCGGTGTGATAGCCCAAGCAATCTGGCTGCGCAGGGCCAACGCCAGCAGGTAAAAGTCTGGGGCTAAAAAAGCCCCAAAAAGCGCGTGATTGTTTCCCATTTGAGATTTTGATCAGGTATAATTTCGCCCGCTCGTCAAGCGACAGTTAAATGCTTGGTTTGAGTAGAAAGGTCACCTAGTTACATGCCCAGGTTGCGAAATTGGTAGACGATGAGCAGGATGCTCGAGTGTCGCGTGAGGCAGGACGCCGGAAGCGACCGCAAGTCCAGCCTGAAAGACTGGCAGAACTATCAGCTGACGCAGATGGTTCAAAGCCCACCTAGTTACATGCCCGGGTGGCGAAATTGGTAGACGCAAGGGACTTAAAATCCCTCGGTGGCAACACCGTGTCGGTTCAAGTCCGACCCCGGGCACCATATATAGTAAGGACTGCAGAGATGCAGTCCTTTTTTATCGCCGGTCAAAAATCAATATTACAGAATTAACTAACAATAACCTTGACCCCGGATTTATTGGCCGCCTCAGGGTCAGTCAGCTACAGAAGTCGAAACGCTCAAATACTCAAATCCATCAGGTTGTAATTCTTCAGCGATGCCTTAACGTCCTCATTCCACTGAGGCTTCTCAGCGTCCTTGGCTATGGGTGCATAGTCATAGGGCACTTCGTCGACGAATCTCTGCCGGCGTGCCGCTATAGCTATGCCAATTAGTCTAGAGCGATGTTTGATAAAAGCTTCGTCAAAAGTAGCGGCTTCCGCGTGGAGGCCAGCGCCTCTAACATTGAGTACTGACGCCAGTGGGTGGAAACCAAAGTTGACCGTCACGCGTTTTTCCAGACCGGTATTGGCAAAGGATCCATGGAGTATTTGGCGACTATTAATCACCACATCGCCGGGATTGCAAATAATCGGCACGGCGTCTGGCAGACGCTCGGTACCTGCCTTGGAAATCAGTTCGACAATATTTACCCGGCTGTTCTTATGGCTGCCGGGGACAACCCAGACGCCGTTGACTGCGGTACTGCCGTAGACTTGGCCCATAAAATTAAAGCCGTGAATATTCTCGTCAAACCGCGGGCTGTCCCAGTGGGTGTCGCCATCCTGATGCCAGGAAACTGCGGCGCCAAGGCCGGCATCTTTGATAAACAAACCCTCGTGAAAGGGCACGAAATCTTTGCCGTTCACCGCTTCGGCCATTTTTAAAAGCCCTGGATGTGCGTATGTTCGCAGGCAGGCATCGGAATATTGCAACGAACCACCCAGATATAGCGGTGTAGCCTGTGGAGCATCTTCACTTGGTTTTGGTTCAAATAATTTAACCTGATGACGGCCATTGAGCATTGCTGTACCGCCCAAGGGATCCGAGAGTGGCTTTGCCCATTGCAAAGCAAAACCTTCTCTGTCAGAACCCAGTGCGGGTCTTCCTTTAGCATCTAAAGTCGCGCCCATTTCGGTGGGGAAATTTTCGCGCATCTGCTCTAGGTCGTATTTCAAATCACTGAGCTCTTCCTCACCAAGAGCGTTCTCAAAAATATAGAAGCCATATTTTGAGTAGGTTTTAAGGATGTCAGGGTGTATATCGCCGTTCTGATCAAAGCGAATAGGGCCGCGGTTGGGAAGAGCTAAAGCTTTCTTCTGACCCTGAATCAGATAGTCCTTCATCTGCTCGGCTTGATCGCCATAGTAAGCGGCGCAGGCTTCGATAGATTGACTGATGTCTTTGAACATTGAAGTTCCTACCTTGAGAGTTTTATTTTTATTATTTTGACCCAGTATATTTCATCGCACTGCTACGGCCAACTCTCGGGGAAGGCGCTATTAAAACAGTCCACGTTCTCTTGCTGGGGCTTTTCTGTCATGATGCCTGGGTTGTTTATGAGCAGAGATAAACGGCAATAAAACACTTAATAATAACGATTCCAGCGGCATTTCGGTCTAGCTGGAAAGCGTCTAAGGCCATAGGCACTCAGGCGCTTTATCTTTTTTGGGAAGGGGACTGGTATGCTCGAAATACTGTCGCTATCGATTGCAGTTACCCTGATGACGTCGGTTTTCATCTGCTTAAAGTGGCGTAATATTCGCTGTGTGGGTCAAACACCACTGTCTCTAGTGGCCTTTTCGGCGATCCTATTTACCTCTGGCTTAGATGTTGGGTTGATCATGTTCCCCCTAGTCGAATTCCCGGTTTATGCTGCAGAGGAAGCCTATAGCTTTACCAACCCACTGGCCATCGAGTTTGGTTTCTGGGGTTTTCTGGTCTGGGCATTCTATTTTTTAAGCACCTTCTATTTTTGTATTGTCGAACCCAAAGTCGGGCTGTTTCAACTCAAGCCTGTTCGCTGGATTAACAATCTGATTATTGTCGCCACCTGCGCCTTTACCGCCTATTTGTTTCTCAGCTATGCGCCCAACTATATTGATGGCATAACGCCACTGCAGAAATACAGTCTGGTGGGCTTTATTATTTTGCTGGCGGTCTGGTCGAGCACCGAGATTCGCTATCTCAAAATACTCAGTCTCGCTTCAAGCGCTTTGTTTTTGCTGCTCAATATCGTCATGCTCTTGGCCTCCGGTGCTTCTATGGATGAGTATCTTGCTAATCTGGGCAAACTAGCAGGATACTTTGAAAACCTTCATCGCTTTGTTAGCCCGATCAGTGACTACCATGGCTGGTATCTATTCTGGTGGTTTGCCTGGAGTATTATGATTGGTCAGTTTGTCGCCCGCTTTGTCGGTGGCCTCAGGGTCTGGCAGCTGATGGCAGCACTGCTGGTGATTCCCTCAATCGCTATCGCCCTGTGGTTTGCCACGTTGTACTATTATTTTGCCAATGAAATCGAGGTGAGCTGGATTCTCAATATTGCAATGCTGTTGGTCGGTGTAATCTTTGTGATCAACTCCCTGGATTCATTGGTTAGGCTGTACACGGATAATTTAGCTCTTGGAGTGAAGCAGATAGGTCGAGGCAAGTATGTTCTTGGCAACTGGTTATTGATCACCTCACTGGTGCTGTTATATCAGTTTACGCCCTTTGAAATTGAGTGGGTGGGGCTGACGGTTATCGGATTGTATCTGGTTATCTATATACTGCTATTTAAGCGTCGTAGAGAGTTGGTTGAGAGCTTTTCCGTTGAACATAAGGCTATTTAAGTCAGTTTGAGAGTATTGAAATAATGCAAAAGCAAAAGGCTGTTGATTATATTGTTGTAGGTGCCGGCTCTGCGGGAGCTATTGTCGCTTCCCGTCTCAGTGAAGATCCCAACTGCGAGGTGTTGCTAGTTGAATATGGCGGGGGCGATGGCAGTGTCTTTGTGCGCATGCCCTCGGCTCTGGGTATTCCCATGAACAGCAAAAAATATAACTGGGGTTTTGAGACCGCTGCGGAACCTTTTTTAGATAACCGTCTAATGAATTGCCCGCGGGGTAAAGTTTTAGGGGGTACCTCGTCGATAAATGGCATGGTCTATGTTCGTGGTAACGCCGCCGATTTTGATCAGTGGGAAGAGCAGGGCGCCAGTGGCTGGAACTACCAAAACTGTCTGCCGTACTTTAAAAAGTTCGAAAACCATAAATGTCGCGATACTGATTACACTGGCAATGAAGGCCCAGTGGCGATTAGCGATGGCAACAATATGCGCAACCCACTGTATCGCGCGTTTATCGATGCAGGGGTCGAAGCGGGCTATGGCGAAACTCTGGACTACAACGGTTATCGTCAGGAGGGCTTCGGGCAAAAGTTTATGAATGTGGATCGTGGTATCCGTGCCTCCACTGGCTATTCCTATTTAAAGGCGGCTAAAAAGCGCTCTAATCTAACCATTCTCAAACATGCCCTGGTTACGCGTATTGTCTTTGAGGGTAAAACTGCCACCGGTATTGAATGCAAAATAGGCGGTCATAGCAAAGTATTTAAGGCTCAGAAGGAAGTGATTCTGAGTGCTGGAGCCATTGGTTCGCCGCAGCTGCTTCAAGTGTCTGGCATAGGTCCGCGCAAAACCCTAGAGGCTGCTGGCATTGAGCTACTTCATGAGCTGCCCGGTGTAGGTGAAAATCTTCAGGACCATTTGGAGTTTAATTTTCAATACCGCTGCAAGCAGCCGATTAGTCTTAATTCCGAATTGGGCCTATTTAAAAAGGGCTTAATTGGCGCCCGCTGGCTGTTGTTTAAAACCGGCCTGGGGCGCACTAACCACTTTGAAGCCTGTGCTTTTATTCGTTCTAAGGCGGGGGTTAAATCTCCGGATATTCAATATCACTTTTTACCTGGCGCGATCACCTATGATGGTTCTGTTGCCGTAAAAGGTCATGGCTTTCAAGTCCATGTGGGCCACAATAAGCCCACCAGTCGCGGTCATGTGCGGGCCCAGTCCGGGGATATTAATCAGCACCCGGAAATACTGTTTAACTATTTAGAGACTGAAACCGATCGCGAGGGTTTTCGTCACTGTGTGCATTTGACCCGCGAGATTATGCGTCAGCCGGCGATGGATGCATTTCGCGGTGAAGTTATTCAGCCCAGCGCCGAGGTGCAGACCGACGAACAGATTGATGCCTTTGTGAGAGCTTCTGTAGACAGTGCCTATCATCCCTGCGGCACCTGCAAGATAGGTGTTGATAAACTGGCGGTGGTGGATGCAGAGCTGCGTGTACAGGGGATTGCAAATCTCCGCGTAATCGACGCCTCAGTGTTTCCAACAATTCCCAATGGCAACCTCAATGCACCGACCATGATGCTGGCTGAGCGCGGCGCAGATATGGTTAAGGGAGCGACGCTGCTGCCTTCTTTAGAGGTGCCAGTATATGTGGATGAAAACTGGCAGGAACGCCAGCGAGAGGGTACATAAGAGGGTAGATACAGGGCGCAAAACCCTACCCGGGATTTTGCGCAGCCTTATTCACAGTACCCCGATTTCCATTGACGCCAACCCACATCACAATGCCACTGGCTATTAAATAGGCAACTCCCCAGCCCAACCTGTCTGAACTGATTAACTCTGCTGAATAGCTGATGCACAGTATTGCCGCTAAGGTTAGCAGGCGAGCGTGCTCCAGCGATTGGGTATAGACACTACCTTTAAGCGCTGCGCCAATCAAAGGTGCCAAGCAGTCGATCCCAACTAATCAGCAGGCCGCCCTCGGTGATTGGAGCAGCCGACCATAAACTGCTCAAAGATACCCGGCTTGAGGATGTTTTGGGTATGTACCCAGAACGGTTAAGCTCGCTTAGCTTTTCCGGATTGCATTGCTATGAAATATAATCGCTGCCGCAGGCAGTGACTGAAATTTTTTAGTTGACGGGTTATTTGTGGGATTCCGAGGGCTATGGTTATCTAAGTTACTGGGAATTACTAACGAAAATCTGTGGTCTTCCTACTGGTATGAAAGGGTGTTTGATCTTTATGTGGTTGTACCCTGATAGTGTTCATGGCACACTCACTGGGAATTACTTGAAGTAGATCCAGTAAAAGCACGTAATAATATGTCAGGTAATGAATAAAAATAAAAATAAAAACAAAATTAAAATTAAAAAAGGGGTCATGGTAGCTCAAGCATAAATTGCCAACGTTGCGATATTTAGGGCTTCCGCTCTCGAGCTATAACAACAAATGAATATAAGAACAATTAATCACCATATTGGTTGTAAACTGGTTCTTTTAACACTTCTAGGCTTGTTTGCCTTGCCTGCCTCTGCTTCCACCGTCTACTGGGGAGGCGTATCCTTTGCATCTTGGGATGACCGCCAAGCTCTATTTCCCAATGTGGCAAAATTTTTATGCCGAGGAAGCAGCGATTGCGTTGACTCGAACTTAGACTCATGGGCGTTAAACGGAGTCTTAGAAGCAGAGTTCTCAGCTTTTAATCTATCAATGGATTTAATTTCTCCAGATCAAATTGAGGCGGTCATTATGACGCCAATGATCACCGGCGAGTCGTTATCGGTTGTTAAAGATATAACCAACAGCAAGGTCAACTACATCCATGTGTATCGGATCTATGCGTCCTTAGTCTTCTTTGAGGTTAGTTCTGGTCGTCTAGTGTCGGCCAAACCAGTGGTTGTCCAATACACTGACACCCTTCCATCTATAGCCAATAAAGATACGGTAAGTCAGGGGTTTTCGCGCTTGCTCAATCCGACTTTCGGTGGCGTTAATCTATTTGATGAACTTTTCAAAAGAGCGATTAATAGCTCTCCATTTAGTTTCTCTGAAAAATATGCGCGAGTGGCTTCGATCAATGTTGTTCCGGAAGCTCTTGCACAGCTAGACCCCAATTTAGATGTCAATGCATGGAAAACTCAGGTCGCGCGACAGCTTGAAGCTTACATCGTTGACGCGACCAATGGTCCCTTAGTGCCCAGTATTCCCGGAGATCACTTGACGGGCGAATTTGCGGCCACATTTGCCAGTGGATCGAAAGTGATAAAGTTGCCTGCAGAGGTGGCCTATGAGTTCAGTGTTGATATCGTCAAGTTTAAAGAGATTGTTAAAGTGGACCGAAAACAAAAAACCAATTGTCATGCGGTAAAGCTTACGTTTCGTTTAAATGGTCCATTTGACACAATTTTAGAAGCTCCTTTAACCAGAACGAAAAGGAGTTGTGGCGTGATCGCTTCGGATAAGCAGCTTGATAGGACCTACTATTTTACGCAGTCATTATTCAGTCTTCTAAAAGAGTCTTCGACAAGTTTGAGCGCGAAACCTGACAAAGAATTTTTAAAGCGATCTGCACCTAAGGCTAAGGGTTTACACAAACAATTTAGTAAAGCGTGGAAATCTGCGCTGGATAGCAGTTGGTAACTTAAGGGGTATATATGTCAGTCCGTATGTTAATAAAACAAAGTGTCTTGGTGCTGAGCTTGATGTTTGCACTTCCAACCTGGGGTCAAGATTTGGTTCAAGTGAAATCACTTGGCAGCCATAAATATTCGAGTTTTAACAAATCTAAAGCGCGTGAGGCGGCATTAAAAAACGCAAAAGAAGTCGCTTTAAAAAAATATATTTCGTCGCTACCCATGGCCAAGCAGCGCATGTTGCAGGGTGCGTTTGTTGAAATGGTGTCTGATATCGATAGATATGTTGTCGAGACGGTGATACAGCAGGAAAAGCGAGATAAAGACACAAAGCAATATAAAGTTGCGGTGATGGCGCAAATTAGTCCGATAGCTCTCGATGTTTATTTGGCCGACAACTCTGAGGCTGGAACTCAGGGTAGTGGCGAAAGCAGTGATTTTGGTGCGATGTTTATTGCCCGTGTAGAAACTAGCAGAAAGGCCTATGACGAAAAGAGGGTGTCAGTAAGTGAAACAGATAACTTGGCGTCCCTCGAAGAAACAAGCGCCTCTGATGGTGAAAGCAGCCTAGAGTCCTCTCGTGAGAAATCACTTCGTGTGTCTAAGAGTGGCGGCAGCCGAGAACAGAAACGCGATAGCGTTCAATATGAACCTAGTATTGACATCAGCGAGGAAGTTGCTGGCGCAGTGATGGAATATTTGAGCGATGCCGGCTTTGAACCCATGGATGTATCTGATCTGGATGATGTGCCATTCCTTGATGAAGTTGTGGATGATATGCGCAGTTCAGGACGTATGCCTTCGCGAATGCGCAAGCAGTTTCAGGTCGCAGCGATGGATGCAGGCTGGACATTTTTGGGTATGGGAACAATTGATATCGGAACGCCTCAAAATGACCCTGCTCGCGGTACTATTCGAGTGCCTGCGACCGTTTCATTTAAGGTTTGGAGCTTAGATGACGGGCGTGCCAAGACTGTTGCCTCTGTGCGCCCTCAAGTGGTTTATGGGCAGGATCGAGGGAGCGCTTCGGTAGCGGAAACCAATGCGTATAATGAAGCGGTTAAGCAGGCCATGGATACGGTTATTTCGCAGTTGCAGCAAAAAGGCTTGAGGTAGTCAGAGGCCAAAGTCTCACGACATTTAAAAAATAAAAAATAAAAAATAAAAAATAAAACATCAAATAAGGTTATTGAAATGAAAAAGACTCAATTTATGAATGCAGTTTGGATTTTCCTATTTACCCTGGCGGCCTCTTCAGCGAACGCTCAATTCTCTAGTTTCTCCGATAAAATCCCCGGCGGCGGCAGTAAGTCTACTGCATCGTCTGGCGGACAGAGCTGGAAACAGGTTGCCTCCAACTTTCAATCTGCAAGAGCGGATATTGCCCGAGACTTACAAGTTCAAACACTGCTGTCTGCCGACATCGCTGATGCCTTAGGCTTGCAGAGTGAAGCGGCGGTGATGCGAGCTGAAGCGAACAAAATCGAAGAAAAAGGTGATGCCCTGGGTTCTTCCGATCTTGGCGCTATAGGTGAGAAATCAGCCAGTACTAATGAGCTGGTTAAAGAAAAGCTCTCATCGGCAGAAAGTTTAACTGCAGAGCAGACAGCAGCTCTTGGGGCAGCAGCTGCCAAATACCTACCGTCGCTCTTATCGACGATTAAAACAGCCACCGTCATTAAGGATACGATATCTACTGCATCGAGCCTAGGTGCACCCAAGTTTAGTGATGGAAGAAGTGCCATTTCAGCAGCGAAAAACATTCCCAATGTTGGTCCTGCGATTGTTAAGCTAACAGTAAATTCAGTAAAGCAGGGTACAGAGTTGTTTTCGCTAATGAATACGAAAGGTGTAGCAACACCTGATACCAGTGAACTCGCCTTTGATATGTAGATAGGTCATAACTATGAAGATTGTTAAAGTTGTGCGCTACGCCAGCGTGATGAGTTTCACGCTGGCCTTTGGCTTTTTTAACTCCCTCGCAGTGGCATCCTCCTGTGCTGAATTTGAAGCAGATGCGGAGGCCTTTGGTGGTGTTGTACCTCGCTTTGATGAGAATGGAAAAGTTAGGGCGATCCTAATGTACGGCGAGTCATCATTTATAACGCCTAAACGCAGCCTGATTGCTAATGCACGACGAAAGGCTGAGTTGGACGCTAGGCGCGCTTTTGCCGAGTTTTTGAAAAGTGACTTTGATGCCGAAACTGTCGCGACCGATTTAGTTGAGACATCGTCGGTGACCGATGATAGCGGAACCTCTGGATCTGCATTAGAGCTATCTAGCACTCTCAATGTTATGCGTCAGAATTCTCAAGCAACATTGTCGGGAATAGCTAAACTAGATGAATGTGTCGACACCGAGGGCAAGTACCTCTTAGTCCAGTTGGGGTGGAAACCGGCACTGTCTGCAGGCGCAGCCGATGCTAAGGAAGCAATGAATAATCCCAGTGCTGGTACTGAGCAATCGTCGCAGGCAACAACAAGTGCAGCTTCAGGCAGTAAGTCTGTGAAGAGTTCAGGTAAATCAACGCCGGGTGTTGAGTTGATCTCTCTTGAGGTCGAGGGCCGGGGTATTGATCTAAAGTCCGCTACTAACGAGGCTCTCAAGAGTGCTGTTTCGCAGGTGTTCGGTGAGAAATTCGCATCCCAATCCAGCGTCACTGAAAGTGTTTTGTCTGCCAGTGTATCCGGTGACAGAGGCAGTTATGGGGTTGCAGTTGAGACTTCTGCTTCGACTAACGCTGTGCAAAGCGAAACATCTGGGCTGATAAGGTCATGGGCCTATGTTGAAAAGGGCGATGATAGCAATGGCTATAAAGTCGTTCTCAGTGTGGTGATTCCAAAGTATAAATCCTCACTTGATCCCAACAAAATGACAATTATTGTAATCCAACCAATGGCTGGTTCCGATTCCATTGTACAGGATCAGTTATTTAAAGACTTTGCCTCCAAAGTACACAGTGTTCTTGAACAGAATTTAGGTCAGACAGTTGGGCTCAATGTGTTGGACAGGCAATATTTAAATCTTACAGAACAAGAGATGGGCACGATCTCCAAAAGCGGTAATATGGAAGAACTTGCCAAGCTAGGTAATCAGGCTGGCGGTGATTTGATGTTAGTTCCGGTGATTGAGACGTTTAACTACAAGCTTGATAGTCGTGAAATTGGCGGCCAAACTATCGAGCGCACGGTCTATAACGTAACCCTCTCAACCAAGGTTATTGAAGTGGCCACATCTAATATTGTCGATGCAAAAAACTTTCCGATCAGAAATAAGAAGATCAAGTCTGATGAGCCGACAATCGATATGGCCCTTTTTATGGCTGGCCGTGCAGTGAGGCATCTATCTAAATCAGTCGGCGGAGGATACGCCGCAGGCTATGCCGATGGGCATGCGGATGCGAAACAAGGTAAATCCAATATGAAAGCTGTTGAAGAGGCTTCCAAACAAACCTTTATAGAGGCAAAAGCAAATGTTGAAAATGACTGGTAGGGCGCTCACTCTTGGCGTTATATGTTTATTCTCGGTAAACGTAGCTGCGGATTGCAGCCAATTTGAAGCTGATGCTGAGGCTTATGAAGGCATAGTGCCTAAATTTGATGGCGAGGGTAAGTTGCGTGCCCTGTTAATGTATGGCGAAGGAACTTTTTTGTTTCCAAAAAGAAGTTTGATTGCCGAGGCAAGGCGCAAGGCCGAGTTAACTGCTAGACGAGCCTATGCTGAATTTTTAAAAAGCAACTTTGATGCAGAGACTGTGGCAGCGGACTTGTTAGAAACAGAGCAAGTTACTGATGAGAGCGGCAATACTGCTGGTATCGCAAAAGAGTTATCGAGTACCTTAAACATTATGCGGCAAAATACCCAGGCAACCTTGTCGGGCATAGTTAAACTTGATGAATGCGTGAGCCCAGAGGGAAAATATGTTCTGGTTCAGTTGGGCTGGAAGCCTGCTACTTCGGCAGCGGCTGCAGATGCCAAGGAAACCATGAACAATGATATTGCTCGCGGTGATCGCAGTGAGCGTGGCAATCAAAATTCTTCTGAGGCAAAAGCTAAGCCGACCTCAACCGCAACGTCAGCTGAGGGCTATAGGAAAAAAAGTAGTCTAGCGGATGACTTCTAGACCATTTGCAACGGGCTTTTTGTGTCTCTTGGCATGGAGTTTTAGTTCAACTGCAGTGTCGAGTTGCAAGGAGTTAGCGGTAACCGGTGTAGGTGACGAAGATGAGTTTTACGTCGCCTGCACCAACTCTCTTCTCAAACCGACCTATGTGATCACTCAGTATTATGGCGGTACTGAGCACTTTAGTCTGTTGAGTCTCAACGTTGGTAGCTCAGGATATTTTTGTTCAGGGACTTCAGAGCAATCCCGCTGTCAGGCCCTACCCCGAGGTGCTATTCCATATGGCACCTACAAATCTCGTAAAAGCGAGGTGACTGTTGCTAATCTAAGTAAAGCTAAAGCGGCCTATAAAGAAAAGGATGTTATTTTTCGTTTCCCAAAATCATATGGTGCCGCCAGATCACTAGGCTGTTTTGCTGTGATTGAAGAATCAAAAGATGTGATTATCGGTTTGAGTGAAGACAGGTTGTATCAATCCGCAGAATGCCTGGTTGCCTTCGAGCGCTATTTGGTAAACGACAAGGGCATGCTTTTTCGTTGAATATTGATTTTGCAGACCTTGTGTTTCTAGATTTCAAAGCCTTCAAAATCTTTTCGCAGACTAGAGTTAACGACGTCGGCAATAGTATTAGGGCCATAGATTGATGAAGCGCCTTCTTTTAACATATCATCGCGTTCGAAGGGGTTGGCAGGAATGCTTCGGTATGACAAATCCACTGCCATCGTTGGCTAGATCGTCAGAGATGTTTTAGCGACCATCATTGATCAGGACCATTCTAAAATCCAGGCCTAAGCCGCGAAGGTTGCCGTTAGCCGTACTTGGGTAGAACCTACAGTAAAGGAGTCAGGTTGGTGTTTTGTATCAGAACTGATCGCCAGCTTGACAATAACATCAGAGACCGCGGCGGCGCCTTCGGCTAGCGCTGTTTTAGCAGGCAAAAGAGCCGCGCCGGATAGAATCGTGACACTTAAATAACTGTGCTTGAACCTCATATGCTTCCGCTAGTTACTTTATGAATCGTTTTTATTGTTGTATTTGTCGAGTGCTTTTAAGACTAGTTTTTCTGTAGCAAAAATCGCTCAGGGCAAGGACATGGCTCTTTTGAGGTCACCACCTAGTCAACTATCAGTAGGTCTAAGCTGGCATTGCAGCCTGCGGATTAATCAATGCTTCGGGTTGATTTTGGCTGTTTTATAAATGTTTGCTGCTGGTAGATATGTTTTAATAAAAGTGTATCTGGATTTAAACGCTTATAGTTAAGCGCTTTACAGCATTGAGGCAGAGGTTGCGGGATAATAGAACATCGCGATTGAGCCGTTGTCTCTAGCAGTGATTGATAACAGATCGGTTTTTATTCTCTTAATTTGATGACGATAACTTATGAACCTTATAACCAACATACTAAAAAGCCCAATTTTAAACCTGCTCGGCGGTCTAACGCTGATAGGGACATCTGGCTATGAAATTTTTGAAGTTGTTGAAGGGTTGGGAGAGATTGCCATTAACCCCGATGTGGGTGCTGCTCATGGTGTGTTTGTGTTCTCGATTATCCATCTACTCAAGGTTATTCCGGAAGTCATGCATGGGCTCGAAGAATTAGAGAAGTCTAAGGGTGAAATTTCTTAGGCTGTTTCCCTGTCGATGTGGAGCCTCTCTTAGCCATTTAGCCATTTAGCCATTTAGCTATGACTTCGCGTGCTTGAACTGCTCGATTTTCGATCACTGGTGACACAAGCCCCCATCAAAAGACCACTGGTGATTAAATAGCCAGCACCCCAGCTCAACCAGTCTGAACTGATTAGCTCTGCTGAATAACTGATCCACAGCATTGCCGATAAGGCTAGCAGGCGAGCGTATTCCAACGATCCGGCATAGGCTTTTCCATCCAGCACCGCACCAATCACAAGCAGCATTGCCACCTGTGCCAGCACCACTGGCCACATCAGCGCTGAAGAGAGTAGAGTGCTTTGTCCTGCGCTCCAAAAGTGTAATGCCGCAAGCAACAGGTATTGCAAAATAATAGCGCCATTCACCCAGCTGCTGTGCTGGGGGTTATATTTCTCAAATTGCTGCAGATCCGATTTCTTCTCCGGAAACCGCTCGACCATGTCCTCAGGATGCCAGCCGGTTTTTGACCAGAGCACACGAAACTTATCCCACCAGCGCTGGGTGTGCCAAATATCTCTGAGCATAGCGGCAAAGATATGCAGGTTAGCCCAAATCGGGTTCCAGCTTCGCAGTGGCACGCGAATACCATAAATCGCTTGTTGCTTTTCGTCCTCGGCTTTAAAGGTGCCAAACAGTCGATCCCAAATAATCAGCAGGCCGCCATAGTTTTTATCTATGTAGTCGGCGTTTTGCGCATGGTGTACTCGGTGATTGGAGGGACTGACCATAAACCATTCAAAGATACCCAACTTGGGGATATGTTGGGTATGCACCCAGAACTGATAGATCAGGTGGACGCTGGCGATACTGACAAACATGCTGATCGGTATGCCCAAAAAGAAGCACGGAATATAAAATACCCAGGTGGTTGCAACGCTGGTGCTGGTCTGACGCAGGGCGGTGCTGAGGTTGTAGTCCTCACTCTGGTGGTGGACCACATGAGAGCCCCAGAAAAACTGTCGCTCATGACTAATTCGGTGAAACCAATAGTAGAGAAAGTCATAGAGCAGTATTGCCAGTAACCAGTGGCCGAGAGAATTTATATCGAAAGACCAGACGGCATATTCTCGAGAAATCTGAGCGAAAACCAGCGCGCCAATATTGAGAAAAACAAATTTGGTCACAGTGCTCAACAGACCCATACTCAGGCTGTTTATGCTGTCATTGACCCTGTAGGTATTGTTGCCCTTGAGCAGTCCGTAGCCAAGTTCTAGCACAATCATCAGCAGGAAAACTGGAATAGCATAGGGGACAAAGTTCATTTCGATTCCTTTTTCTTTGAAAAGGTTTTTTTATAGCGGATTATCAGCCAGGGCATGATCAATGGCGTCGACAATATCATCTATATCGCGCTGCGATGCAATCAGGGCAGGGCTCAGGCAGAGATTATTATTGAACTCCGTAAAGCTTCTATTAGTACGGCCAACCAGGACACCCTGAGCCATACAGTGAGCGACGATTTTCATCAGATAGCTTTCGTGCATCGGCCCTTTGGTACTGCGGTCAGAGACTAATTCGACACCGGCAAAAAAACCTTTGCCGCGGACGTCACCAATTACAGGGTATTTTTCCTGCAATCCGTAGAGACGATCCTTGAGGTGCTCGCCCATCTGCGTCACATTAGCCAGCAGATTTTCCTCTTCGATAATATCCATATTGGCGAGGCCGGCGGCGGGGCCGCCAGTGCAACCGCCAAAGGTGCTGATATCCCTAAAATAATCTAAGGTGCCGGCATCGTCAGCGGCAAACTGATTGAATACGTTGTCAGTGGCCACGGTGCAGGAGATCGCGGCATAGCCGCTAGCGAGGCCTTTGGCCATGGTCACGAAGTCGGGCTTGACGTCGTAGTGTTGATAACCAAACCATTTCCCTGTGCGGCCGAGACCACAGACCACTTCATCTATATGCAGCAGCACCGAGTATTTTTTACAGATCGCCTGAATGATCGGGAAGTACTCCGGCACCGGAGGAATAATGCCGCCCCCGGCGGTAATCGGCTCGAGCACCACTGCACCCACCTGATCTGGGCCTTCACGTAAAATCGCGGTTTCCAGATCTTTGGCGCATTCCATATCGCAGCTGCCATAGGTTTTGCCAAAGGGGCAACGATAACAGCAGCAGTGGGCAAACTCAGAAAAACCTGGGGCAAAAGGGCCGTACTGTTCTTTGCGCTGCTGGTGACCGGTGGAACTGAGGGCGCCAATGGTTGAACCGTGGTAGTCGCGGTCGCGAAAGATGATTTTATGACGACGCCCATCGCCGTTTATATGGGCTAACTGGCGCACCATTTTGTAGACTTTTTCATTGGCTTCGGAACCGGAGTTGGAATAGTAGACCTTACCTTTTCCGTTAGTTTCAGGGTCCTGCATTTCGGGCATTTTTTGCAGTAGTCGCTGGGCAAACTGAGCGCCGGGAATACTGCCGGCACTGTTGGCGAAATAGCACATTTCAAGAAGTTGGTCGCGTACTGCATTGGCAATGGATTCTCGCCCATAACCCACATTGACTGACCAGACTCCCCCTGAGGTGGCATCCAGATATTCAGTGCCTTTGATATCGGTTACGCGCATACCGACGCCGCTTTTAATAATCAGCGGGTCGCTATTTTTAAACCCGTTGTGAGGGGTCAGGTGATGCCAGATATGCTCTCTGTCGGAGCTAATAATCTCTGCAGCCTGAGCTGAAATCTCGTCGTTGTTCATAGTGTTTCCCCTGGCAACTAAGTTGCCGAGACATTTTTTATTTTTTTAATGCTTTCCAGCTCTGTCTAAACCTAGCCAAACCGGTTGCTTGTTAGAGCTAGTTTATTCGAGCTAGCTTAATAGATCCAAGGCCAGTGCCTCAGCCACTTTAATACCATCGATTCCCGCGGACAAAATACCTCCGGCATAGCCGGCACCTTCCCCTGCGGGATAGAGCCCTCTGGTGTTGACACTCTGGTACAGGGCATCCCGTTTAATACTTACCGGGGCCGAGGTGCGTGTCTCGACACCGGTCATAACGGCATCCGCCATGGCATAGCCTTTGACCTGCTTGTCAAACTGGGGAATGGCCTCGCGAATGGCTGCCACCGCAAAGGCGGGCATTGCTTTGGAGAGATCCCCAAGGGTGATGCCCGGTTTATAGGATGGCTCCACTGAGCCCAGTTCGGTGGAGGGTCGATGGTTTAAAAAGTCCCCCACTAGCTGTGCTGGGGCATTGTAATTTTCGCCGCCAAGCTGGTATGCCAGTGTCTCTAATTCTCGCTGTAAATCAATACCAGCAAGAGGGTGGTCAGGAAAATCTTCTTCGGGGGAAATACCTACCACAATAGCGGCGTTGGCATTGCGCTCGTTGCGCGAGTACTGGGACATGCCATTGGTCACTACGCGACCCTCTTCTGAAGTGGCAGCCACCACAGTGCCGCCAGGGCACATACAAAAGCTGTAAACCGTGCGGCCATTTTTGCAGTGGTGGACCAGCTTGTACTCGGCTGCACCGAGTATCGGATGTCCGGCCTGATCGCCAAAGCGCGCTTTATCAATAGTTGATTGCGGGTGTTCGATACGAAAGCCGATAGAAAAGGGCTTGGCTTCAATATAGACGCCGTGATCGAGCAGCATTTGGAAGCTATCCCGGGCACTGTGGCCGATGGCGATGATCACATGACGGCTTTGAAGCACTTCACCTGTGGCGAGAGTCAGGCCGGTAATTTGCCCCTGGCCCTGTTCGTTATCTGCCTCACGCAGCAGGCCTTCGACCTTTTGTTCAAAGCGTATTTCGCCACCTAGGCGAATAATCTCGGCGCGCATATTCTCCACCATACTGACCAGCTTAAAGGTGCCAATATGGGGTCTGCTGTCGGTCAGAATTTCTTCAGGCGCGCCGGCAATAACAAATTCATGTAACACCTTGCGTCCTAGATGACGGCGATCTTTAACCTGACTCCATAGTTTGCCATCGGAAAAGGTGCCGGCGCCGCCCTCGCCAAACTGCACATTGGACTCGGTGTTAAGTTCGCGTTTGCGCCAGAAACCCCAGGTCTGCTTAGTGCGTTGGCGCACCTCTTGCCCGCGTTCGAGAACAATGGGTTTGAGGCCCATCTGAGCCAGTACTAACGCCGCGAGAATGCCACAGGGGCCAAAGCCGACAACAATCGGGCGCTGTTTCGACTCGGGGAATTGCGCTACCGGAGCAGTGACAAATCTGTAGTTTGTATCTGGGCTTGGACCGACCCGGGGCAGGGCAGGTGACTTGGCCAGCAGTTCGGTTTCGGCCTCTTTGTCGAGTACCACATCCACTTGATAGATCAGCAGAATACGACTTTTCTTGCGCGCATCATGGCTGCGTTTAAACACTTTA
>Ga0206126_10001994_pt1 | contig 23389 bp, 24 predicted proteins | sample Helgoland_Spring_5_FD_148621 | JGI IMG/M metagenome (GOLD analysis project Ga0206126, IMG submission 148621) | Pelagic subsurface seawater microbial communities from Kabeltonne, Helgoland, North Sea - Helgoland_Spring_Bloom_20160412_1 | ecosystem: Environmental > Aquatic > Marine > Epipelagic ...
AACATTTGAAGTATCCCACCCTCCAATATCTTGGTTAAAGTTATAAGCATCATAAAACAGATTACTCATATCAGTTACTTTTGAAGTATTCCATAAACTAATATGTCCATATTTTTCACGTGCGGTTAATTCATCTACTAACCAGAGTTTAACTGCTTCTCGTAATTCTTTGGAATCTTTCATTGGATAAAATACATATCTCATAATTTTATTATAAATGTTCGGTTCATATGAGATAATATTACTTAATAGACATCTTAAATCATCGTTGTAATGTTCTATGATACGGGTCATAATAGATGTGATATACTTTATTTTAAATAAAAAATAACTTAATAATAATCAATTTTATATTTGTTAATGTAATTCTATTAGTTACTTATAAATTACGTTTGAAGTATCCCATCCCTCTATATATTGATTAAACTTTATAGCATGATCAAACATACCACTCATATCAGTAACTTTTGAAGTATCCCATCTTCCTATATCTTGATTAAAATTAGTAGAACTACGAAACATATAAGCCATATCAGTTACTTTTGAAGTAGTCCATTTTCCTATATCTTGATTAAAATTATTAGCACCATAAAACATAACCCTCATATTAGTAACATTTGAAGTATCCCACCCTCCAATATATTGATTAAATTCTTTAGTATAAGAAAACATATATCTCATATTAGTTACTTTTGAAGTATCCCAATTTCCTATATCTTGATTAAAATTTATAGCACAATAAAACATATAATTCATATAAGGTACATTTGAAGTATTCCATTCTCCAATATCTTGATTAAAATTACTAGCATTTCTAAACATACCTCTCATATCAGTTACATTTGAAGTATCCCATCCTCCAATATCCTGATTAAACTTTTTAGACTCATAAAACATATTACTCATATTAGTTACTTTTGAAGTATCCCAATTTCCAATATATTGATTAAACTCCTTAGCATTATGAAACATCAAACTCATATCAGTTACTTTTGAAGTATCCCATTTACCAATATCCTGATTAAACTTTTTAGACTCATAAAACATATGTCCCATATTAGTTACGTTTGAAGTATCCCATTCTCCAATATCTTCATTAAAATTATTAGCACCCATAAACATACTATACATATTAGTAACGTTTGAAGTATCCCAACCTCCTATATCTTCATTAAAATATCTAGCATCAGTAAACATATAACTCATATTACTTACTTTTGAAGTATCCCAACCTCCTATATCTTCATTAAAATCTCTAGCATCAGTAAACATATAACTCATACTAATTACATTTGAAGTATTCCATAGACTAATATGTCCATATTTGGTTATCGCTTTAGATTCGTTGTCTAACCAGAGTTTAACTGCTTCACGTAATTCTTCTGAATTTTTCATCTGATAAAATACAGATCTCATAATAGTATTATAAATGAACGGTTCATATGAATGAATCTTATGTAATAGGGTACCTAATTCATCATTTGAAGGTTTCATGGTGTAGATATGTTAAATAAAAATAAGTTAATAAAATAAATCAATTTTTATATTTAATAATTTAATAATGTAACACTATTAGTTACTATCAATTACATTGAAGTATCCCATCTACTAATATCTTGATTAAAATTTGTAGCAGTATTAAACATACACCTCATATCAATTATTTTTGAAGTATTCCATTTACCAATATCTTGATTAAACTTTTTAGCACCATCAAACATCCAACTCATATTAGTTACATTAGAAGTATCCCATCTACTAATATCTTGATTAAAATTTGTAGCATGTTCAAACATATAATCCATCACAGTAACATTTGAAGTATTCCAATTTCCAATATCGGTATTAAAATTTTCAGCACCACTAAACATCCAACTCATTTCAGTTACTTTTGAAGTATCCCATCCTCCAATATCGTGATTAAAATTACTAACATCATAAAAAATACACCTCATATTAGTTACATTTGAAGTATCCCAACCTCCAATATCGCCATTAAAATATTTAGCATCATAAAACATATAACTCATATCAGTTACATTTGAAGTATCCCATTTTCCTATATCTTGATTAAAATTAGCAGCATTATCAAACATAAGACTCATATTAGTAACGTTTGAAGTATCCCATCTACTAATATCTTGATTAAAATTACTAGCATCATAAAACATACCCCTCATATTAGTTACATTTGAAGTATCCCATCCTCCAATATCTTGATTAAACTCTCTTGCATAATTAAACATAAGACTCATATCAGTTACATTTGAAGTATCCCAATTTCCAATATCTTGATTAAAATTTATAGTATTATAAAACATATTACTCATATCAGTTACATTTGAAGTATCCCATAGACTAATATGTCCATATTTTTCACGTGCTGTTAATTCATCTAATAACCATAGTTTAACTGCTTTACGTAATTCATCCGAATCTTTCATTTGATAAAATACGAGTGATTTAATAATCTTATATAAACAAGCTTCATAATCATTAATTTTATTTAATAGTTTTTTTAATTTGACATTGGAATGTTTTATGGTATTAGTCATAGTAGATGTATGATATGTTAAATAAAAAATAAGTTAATAAGAATCAATTTTTATATTTGATATTGTAATTCTATTAGTTACATATCAATTACATTTGAAGTATCCCATAGACTAATATATTGATTAAACTTAATAGCATTATGAAACATCCAAATAATATTAGTTACATTGAAATATCCCAATTTTAAATATAAAATTGATTTTATGTTTAATTTAATTTAATAACAAATGCCTATAATAAACAACAGAAGTCATCTTTCAGAATATCACTTTGTATATTTAACATTATATAATGTTAAGTCCTCTATTAGTTTTTATCGAATTCAATAGTTTAAATAATCTATGGAATGAAATAAGTGTGTCTAAAGTGATTTGGTTTATCCCCGTGATCACCATTACTATATTTGTTGTGTTACTATATGCTCAATATATATTTGATGAAAAACCAAATTATCCCCTGTAAAGCTTTTTGAAAAGCTTAATGATTATGAAATTGTTGAGGAGGTGATAACCGTCCCAACAGAGACCAGGCCCAGCTATGTTTAGCATGACTCGCCCCATCTTCCCCAGCAAGACGTTTACCATTGTCGGGGATTCGCATCGTACCAGTTCTCCAACGTCCTTTTGCACTGTTCGTGGCAAAGGTGGGTGGCGTGTGCGTGCGAACGTGCGAGCGCATGGTATTCTATCCACTTTTCACCGCCGGCCGCACCCGCATTCTCGGTGGAACCGAGAGCGCCTTTCAAATTCTCCAACGTCCTTTCGCACTGTTCGTAGCATCGGTCGGCGGCAAGATCTACCGATTCATGTGCCTTCTTATACGCTGCGTACTCCGCTGTTGAAAAACACTTTTACAAGATGGGGTAAATCAGAAGTAGAACGGAGTGTTCCAAATAAAGTAGGAAGAGATTCTTTTATATTTTGAAAGAAAACGTATATTAGATTTTCCACAATTTACAGATAAAACTATGTGTGATATTTGTAAAAAAGAGAAAGGAACTATATTGCGACAATGTATGCATGTTTTATGTACTGACTGTGTCTCTGTAAAATGTGATAATGATGTTTGTAAAGGTAGTGGTAAGATTGATATAAGTTACTACATTAATTATGAAAAAAACTTATATGGGAATATTCAACATCTCCTGTGGGAAAAAAATGATGATTAATGATATTCCAATATTAAAATATTTATATTCCAATATTAAAATATTTATATTCCAATATCAAAATATTTATATTCCAATTTGCGTGTAAAATGGAATATAAAAAATATATATATATTATAAATGAGTTTATATGAAATTGATAATGATATTAAAATATTAGAGACAAATAAAAAAAAGCAATGCGTTGGATGTAATAAGTTTTATATTGGTGAAATAGGTATATTACAACATCATACGCGAAATTTATTATGTAAATACTGGACATCGATTATAAATTCTGATGAAAGAGCATGTAAAATACAAAAATTATACCATTCCAATTATAACTTAACATGTTCAAGTTGTAAAACAATTTTTTCAAATATGGGTAATTTAAATAAACATTTAAGGAATAATATTACTTGTCAAAAAATAGATTTATATAATATTTATTTAGAAAAAAATACAACTGAACTAGAAATAATTGACGAAAGCATCACTATGTATGATCAAACTAAAAAGGTTGATGTATATCCTTCAGTTGTAAATAATTTATCAATTTATGGACCTGCTCCACCTGTATCAAATTCTACATTAATTCATATTATATGGAATTTATTACTTACTGATAAAATACAGGTTAAAAATTTGGATAAGGAAATTGAACAAAATAATATAAAATTAATAATTGCTATTATCCCTAGTAAAGAAAGTATAGATTATTTAGAACTAAATAAAAAAGTAAATACGATTGTTATTGAATATGGTGATAATTATAACTCAATAATAAATGATGACATTTTAAAATTATACGAAGACTGTTATAATATAATTAAGGAACTTCAAATTAATAGGGAAAATACTCTAATTTTTTGTAATAATGGTTATCAGCGATCACTTCCGTTTATATGCAATTACTTAATTACACATCATAATGATGAAGTTCCTAATTTAGATAGAGCATTGGATATCGTTTTATCTCAGGCAGATAAGACAAATTTCTCAAATATAAAAGAACCAACTAAAAATAATCTTTTAAATTTAAAAAAAGAAGATGGTAGTGTATTATTTAAATAAATATTACTTATAAGTTACGTTTGAATACTTTATTTATTAAACTTAAACTTAAACTTAAACTTTGTAGCATTATGAAACATATATGACATAGTAGTTACTTTAGATGTATTCCATCTCCCAATATCTTTATTGAACTCTTTAGCATCATAAAACATACAACTCATATTAGTTACATTTGACGTATTCCAACTTCCAATATCTTGATTAAACTTAATAGCATGACAAAACATACCCCACATATCAGTAACATTTGAAGTATCCCACCCTCCAATATCTCCATTAAACATTTTAGCACCATTAAACATACCAATCATCTTAGTAACATTTGAAGTATCCCACCCTCCAATATCTTGATTAAAGTTATGAACATCATTAAACATATAACTCATATCAATTACCTTCGAAGTATCCCATCCTCCAATATCTTGATTAAACTTACTATCACCCCAAAACATACAAGTCATATTAGTTACGTTTGAAGTATCCCATCCCCCTATATCTTGATTAAACATTTTAGCAAAACTAAACATTTCATTCATATTAGTTACATTTGAAGTATCCCAATTTCCAATATTTTGATTAAATTCTTTAGATTGATAAAACATTAAACACATATCAGTAACATTTGAAGTATTCCAATTTCCAATATTTTTATTAAAATTAATAGCACAACGAAACATCCAACTCATATTAGTAACATTTGAAGTATTCCATCCTCCAATATCTTGATTAAAATTATTAGCACCAAGAAACATACTTGCCATACTAGTAACATTTGAAGTATCCCATCCTATATCTTGATTAAACTTATAAGCATTATGAAACATATAACTCATATTAGTAACATTTGAAGTATCCCAATTTCCAATATTTTGATTAAATTCTTTAGCACACCAAAACATCTTACTCATATTAGTAATATTTGAAGTATCCCATCTTCCAATATCTTGATTAAAATTATTAGCATTATGAAACATACCACGCATATCAGTAACATTTGAAGTATCCCATCCTCCAATATCTTCATTAAACTCTTTAGCACCCCAAAACATATCACTCATATCAGTTACATTTGAAGTATTCCATAGACTAATATGACCATATTTGATTATCGCTTTAGATTCATCGCTTAACCAAAGTGCAACCGCTTCTCGTAATTCATTCGAATCTTTCATTGGATAAAATACAGATCTCATAATAGTATTATAAATGTTTGGTTCATATGAATGAATCTTATGCAATATGGTACATAATTCATCATTGGAAGGTTCTATGGTATGAGTTGAGTGTTTACAAACGCTCATATGTTAAATAAAAATAAGTTAATAAAATAATTAATCAATTTTATATTTTATATTTAATGTAAATATATTAGTTACTTATAAATTACGTTCGAAGTATTCCAATTAATAATATAATCTTTATTAAACTTTTTAGCATTATAAAACATACTTCTCATATTAGTTACGTTTGAAGTATCCCAACATCCAATATCTTGATTAAAATCAGTAGAATATTCAAACATCCTACTCATATTAGTAACATTTGAAGTATTCCATTTTCCAATATCTTGATTAAACTCTTTAGCACCAAGAAACATCCAACACATATCAGTAACATTTGAAGTATCCCATCCTCCAATATAGTGATTAAACTTTTTAGCATCCCAAAACATACAACACATATCAGTTACGTTTGAAGTATTCCATTTACTAATATCTTTATTAAAGTCTTTAGCACAAAGAAACATACAACTCATATTAGTTACATTTGAAGTATCCCATTCTCCAATATCTTGATTAAATTCTTTAGAATCATAAAACAGATTACTCATATCAGTTACGTTCGAAGTATTCCATTTTCCAATATCTTGATTAAACTCTTTAGCACCAAGAAACATCCTACTCATATCAGTTACACTTGAGGTATCCCAATTTCCAATATATTGATTAAAATTACTAGCACTCCAAAACATCCATCTCATATCAGTTACATTTGAAGTATTCCAATTTCCTATATCTTTATTAAAATTATTAGCACACCAAAACATACTACACATATCACTTACATTTGAAGTATTCCATTCTCCAATATCTTGATTAAATTTATGAGAATTACGAAACATAAAACTCATATTAGTAACTTTTGAAGTATCCCAGTTTCCAATATCTTGATTAAATTTATGAGAATTACGAAACATAAAACTCATATTAGTAACATTTGAAGTATCCCAACTTCCAATATCTTGATTAAAATTAGTAGCACCCTGAAACATATAACTCATATCAGTTACGTTTGAAGTATCCCATTCTCCAATATGACCGTATTTTGTTTTCGCTGTAGATTCGTAGTCTAACCATAGTTTAACTGCTTCTCGTAATTCATTTGAATCTTTCATAGGATAAAATACAGATCTCATAATATCGTTGTAAAGTTCGGGTTCATATTCATCATTTGAAGGTTGCATGGTATGAGTCATAATAGATGTAAGATATGTTAAATAAAAAATAACTTAATACAAATCAATTTTTTTAATAATATGATTCTATTAGTACTTATCAATTACTTTTGAAACATCCCAATTAATAATATAATCTTCATTAAAATTAGTAGCACCCTGAAACATAAAACGCATATTAGTAACATTTGAAGTATTCCATCCTCCAATATCTTGATTAAAATTAGTAGCACCAAGAAACATACTTATCATACTAGTAACATTTGAAGTATTCCAATTTCCAATATTTTTATTAAAATTAATAGCACAACGAAACATACTATACATATTAGTTACGTTTGAAGTATCCCATCCTCCAATATCTTCATTAAATTCTTTAGAATCATAAAACATAAGTTTCATATCAGTAACATTTGAAGTATCCCATCTACTAATATCCTGATTAAACTTTTTAGACTCATAAAACATATATCCCATATCAGTTACGTTTGAAGTATCCCAACCTCCTATATCTTCATTAAAATTACTATTCCAACAAAACATACAACTCATATCAGTAACATTTGAAGTATCCCATCCTCCAATATTTTTATTAAAATTATGAGTATTATAAAACATACTTCCCATATCAGTTACATTTGAAGTATTCCACCCTCCAATATCTTCATTAAAATTAGTAGCACCATTAAACATACGGTTCATATCAGTAACATTTGAAGTATTCCATAGACTAATATGTCCATATTTGGTTTTAGCTGTAGATTCGTTGGTTAACCAGAGTGTAACCGCTTCTCTCAATTCTTTGGAATCTTTCATTGGATAAAATACAGATCTCATAATATCATTGTAAAGTTCGGATTCATATGAATGAATCTTATGTAATAGTGCACGTAATTCATCGGTGGAAGGTTTCATGGTGTAGATATGTTAAATAAAAAATAAGTTAATAAAATAAATCAATTTTATATTTGATAATTTAATTCTATTAGTTACTATCAATTACTTTTGAAGTATCCCAATTTCCAATATCTTGATTAAATTCATTAGCACCAGTAAACATCCAAAACATATTAGTTACGTTTGAAGTATTCCACCTTCCAATATCTTCATTAAAATTTGTAGCACCAGTAAACATCCAACACATATTAGTAACTTTTGAAGTATCCCATTTTCCTATATCTTGATTAAATTTATTAGCATTACAAAACATACTATACATATTAGTAACTTTTGAAGTATCCCAACTTCCAATATCTTTATTAAAAATAATAGCATATTCAAACATACCACTCATATCAGTTACATTTGACGTATCCCAATTTCCTATATCTTGATTAAAATTATTAGCATTATAAAACATACTACTCATATCAGTTACGTTTGAAGTATCCCATCCTCCAATATCTTTATTAAACATATGAGCGTGATTAAACATATGACTCATATTAGTTACATTTGAAGTATTCCATAGACTAATATGTCCGTATTTGATTATCGCTTTAGATTCGTTGTCTAACCAGAGTTTAACTGCTTCACGTAATTCTTCTGAATTTTTCATCTGATAAAATACAGATCTCATAATAGTATTATAAATGAACGGTTCATACGAATGAATCTTATGTAATAGTGCACGTAATTCATCATTTGAAGGTTCTGGGGTATGTGTCATAGTATTTGTAATATACTTTATGTTAAATAAAAAATAAGTTAATAAAATAAATCAATTTTATATTTGATAATGTAATTCTATTAGTTACATATTAGTTACATTTGAAGTATCCCAATTAATAATATAATCTTTATTAAACTTTTTAGCACCCCGAAACATCCAAATCATATTAGTAACATTTGACATATCCCATCCTCCAATATCTTCATTAAATTTTGTAGCATCACGAAACATAAACATCATATCAGTAACTTTTGAAGTATCCCATCCTCCTATATCTTGATTAAAATTAGTAGCACCACGAAACATAGTACACATATTAGTTACATTTGAAGTATCCCATCCTCCAATATCTTGATTAAAATTAGTAGCATTACCAAACATACAACCCATATCAGTTACACTTGAAGTATCCCATCCTCCAATACCTTGATTAAATTCTTCAGCAGCATCAAACATATGACCCATACCAGCAACTTTTGAAGTATCCCATCCTCCAATATCTTGATTAAAATTATTAGCACAAAGAAACATATTACTCATATCAGTAACATTTGATGTATCCCAATTTCCTATATATTGATTAAAATTCATAGCACACCTAAATATACTTCTCATATTAGTAACGTTTGAAGTATTCCACCCTCCAATATCTTTATTAAAATTTATAGCATAATGAAACATTTCACGCATATCAATTACATTTGAAGTATTCCATTTACCAATATCTTGATTAAAATTATTAGAATAATAAAACATACGAGTCATATCAGTTACATTTGAAGTATTCCAATTTCCAATATCTTCATTAAAATTATTAGCACATTGAAACATTTGATTCATATTATTTACATTTGAAGTATTCCATTTACTAATATCTTCATTAAAATTATAAGCTTTATAAAACATATTACTCATATCAGTAACATTTGAAGTGTCCCACAGACTAATATGACCGTATTTGATTATCGCTATAGATTCGTCGGTTAGCCATAGTTTAACCGCTTTTCGAAATTCATCCGAATCATTCATCTGATAAAATACAAATCTCATAATTTGATTATAAATGTTCGGTTCATAAGAATTAATCTTATGTAATAGACATCTTAATGCATCATTGGAATGTTCTATGATATGATTCATATAATATATGTATGATATGTTAAATAAAAAAATAAGTTAATAATAATCAATTTTATATTTGATAATGTAAAACTATTAGTTAATTATCAATTACGTTTGAAGTATTCCAATTTCCAATATCGTGGTTAAAATTAGTAACACCATTAAACATAGACATCATATTAGTAACGTTTGAAGTATTCCACACTCCAATATCTTTATTAAATTCTTCAGCACAACGAAACATCCAACTCATATTAGTAACATTTGAAACATCCCAATTTCCAATATTTTCATAAAAATTATTAGCATCATAAAAATTATTAGCATCATAAAACATACTTCAAATGTAATTGATAGTAACTAATAGAATTACATTATCAAACATAAAAATTGATTTCTTATTAACTTATTTTTTATTTAACATATGAGCGTTTGTAAACACTCAACTCATACTATGACTCATACTATGACGCATACCATGGAACCTTCAAATGATGCATTATGTACCCCTATTACATAAGATTCTGTCATATGAACCGAACATTTATAATAAAATTATGAGATCAGTATTCTATAAAATGAAAGATTCGGATGAATTACGAGAAGCAGCTAAACTCTGGTTAACTGATGAATCTAAAGCGATAACCAAATACGGTCATATTAGTCTATGGGATACTTCAAATGTTACTGATATGAGTTTTATGTTTTGGGGTGCTAGGTATTTTAATGAAGATATTGGAGGGTGGGATACTTCAAATGTAACTAATATGAGGGATATGTTTTATGGTGCTACAAAATTTAATGAAGATATAGGAAAATGGAATACTTCAAATGTTACTAATATGAGTGAAATGTTTGCTTATGCTACAAATTTTAATCAAGATATTGGAGGATGGTATACTTCAAATGTAACTAATATGTGTGATATGTTTAATTGTGCTCATAATTTTAATCAATCTATTGGAGGATGGGATACTTCAAATGTAACTGATATGAACCGTATGTTTCGTGGTGCTAAAAAGTTTAATAAAGATATTAGTAAATGGAATACTTCAAACGTAATTTAACTAATATTATTACATTATTAAATATAAAAAATGATTTATTAACTTATTTTTATTTAATCATACATCTATTATATGAATCATACCATATAAACGTCCAATGATAATTTAAGATGACTATTAAGTTTGGTTCATTCATATGAAACAAACATTTATAATACTATTATGAGAATTGTATTTTATCAGATGAAAGATTCAGAAGAATTACGCAAAGCAGTTTCACTCTGGTTAAGTGACGAATCTAAAGCGATAATCAAATACGGACATATTAGTCTATGGGATACTTCAAATGTAACTGCTGATATGAGTGATATGTTTTATGGTGCTCATAATTTTAATCAAGATATTGGATAAGAAATATAAATAGTTTTAAAAACATTTTATTAGAATAAACATTTTTTTAGAATAAACATTTTTTTTTAAGAATAGTAAAATAACAATTTTGTTTGACATTAATATTTTTTAGAAAAAAGATTTACATTTTATACTATACGATGATATACTATGATATACGATGATATACTATGATATACGATTATATACTATGCTATACGATTATATACTATGCTATACGATGATATACTATGCTATACGATGATATACTATACTATGCTATGCTATACGATGATATACTATACTATGCTATGCTATACTATGATATACTATGCTATACTATGCTATACTATGCTATACTATGCTATACTATGCTATACTTTACACCCTTTAAAAAAAAAATTGATTTCAGATTATAACATATTATATTATGTAAATCATTAAAGCGTCATGTCTCAAACATCTAAAACACAAACAGAAAAACAAATCATTATTACTACCGGATTGGGTACTAAATATGAGGAGAAGCATTTAATTAATATTTCCTACGCGGAGGAGTTGTTAACTATTAAGAACATTATGGATGACATTAATGGGGATGATGACGAAATTGATATACCTATACCGATGGATATGATTTCAGCAGGGACCATGAAGAAGATTATTTCGTTTTGTGAGGCTAATCCTGCTGAGACCGAGACAGAGGCTGAGACTAACGAAAAACAGATGGAGCGAGATAACGAAATCGCTGAAAAAAATAAAGCCTTTATGGATGTTCCGTTGGATGAACTATATGATCTCCTTACTGGTTCAAATTTCTTAAACTATCCTAAATTACTGAAAGTCTGTCAAAAGACAATCTCTAAATTAATAACTAACAAATCTACAACTGATATTGTGAGTATGTTTGGTGTAAAAGGTACACTTTGTGTAAAGTAACTCAAATTGTGGCTAGGGGGTAGAATAATAGATGATAGTTATTTTAATGAATATATTGGAGAATGGGATATATCAATGTAACTAATATGTATGGTATGTTTATTGGAGGGAGAAAATTGATTTTATTAACTTATTTTTTATTTAACATATCATCCATCTATTATGACTCATATCATGAAATCTTCAAACGATGAATTATGTACTCTATTACATAAGATTAACGCATATGAACCGTTCATTTATAATACTATTATGATATCTATATTTTATCAGATGAAAGATTCAGAAGAATTACGAGAAGCTGTTAAACTCTGGTCAGCGAACAAATCAACAGCGATAACTAAATACGGACACATTAGTCTATGGGATACTTCAAATGTAACTAATATGAGTTTTATGTTTTATAATGCTAAAAAGTTTAATCAAGATATAGGAAATTGGGATACTTCAAAAGTAACTAATATGAGTGGTATGTTTTGGTGTGCTCATAATTTTAATCAAGATATTGGTAGATGGAATACTTCAAATGTAACTGATATGCGTTTGATGTTTAATGGTGATAAAGAGTTTAATGGCGATATTGGAAATTGGGATACTTCAAAAGTAACTAATATGAGTTGGATGTTTAATGGTGCTAAAGAATTTAATCAAGATATTGGAAATTGGAATACTTCAAACGTAACTAATATGAATCATATGTTTTATTATGCTACTAATTTTAATCAAGATATTGGAGGTTGGAATACTTCAAATGTTACTAATATGAGTTGGATGTTTCGTTGTGCTATTAATTTTAATAAAAATATTGGAAATTGGAATACTTCAAACGTAACTAATATGAATCATATGTTTATGGGTGCTAGTAAGTTTAATGAAGATATTGGTAAATGGGATACTTAATAGATGTACATTATTAAATATAAAATTGATTTATTAATTAATTTTTATTTAACATATCATCATATCATCATATCATCATATCATCATCTATTATGGCTCATACCATGGAACCTTCTAATAATGTATTAAGATGTCTATTACATAAAATTAATGAATATGAATCTGGTTTATATCAGATTATATTATCACTCGTATTTTATCCAATGAAAGATTCTGACGAATTACGAAAAGCAGTTAAACTCTGGATAACCAACGAATCTAAAGCGATAACCAAATACGGACATATTAGTCTATGGAATACTTCAAATGTTACTGATATGAGGTCTATGTTTTATGATGCTAAAGATTTTAATCACGATATATCATGCTGGGATACTTCAAATGTTACTAATATGAATCGTATGTTTCGTTATGCTCATAAATTTAATAAAGATATATCATGCTGGGACACTTCAAATGTAAGTGATATGAATGGTATGTTTTATGGTGTTAAAGAGTTTAATACAGATATAGGAAATTGGGATACTTCAAATGTAAATGATATGAGGGGTATGTTTTATAATGCTATAAAGTTTAATGAAGATATTGGAGGTTGGGATACTTCAAATGTAACTAAGATAAGTTATATGTTTGTTGGTGCTAAAAAGTTTAATCAAGATATAGGAAATTGGGATACTTCAAATGTAACTGATATGAGTTATATGTTTTATAATTGTAATAAGTTTAATCAAGATATAGGAAATTGGGATACTTCAAACGTAACTGATATGAGATATATGTTTGGTTATACTAAAGAGTTTAATCAAGATATTGGAGGATGGAATACGTCAAAGGTTACTAATATGATTTATATGTTTGCTTTTGCTCATAAATTTAATCAAGATATTGGAGAATGGGATATTTCAAAAGTAATTGATATGAGTTTTATGTTTTATCGTGCTAAAGAGTTTAATAAAGATATTAGTGTGGGAATACTTCAAATGTAATTTATAAGGGTTATATGTTTCGTGGTTCTAATAAATTTAATTGCGATATTGGAGAATGGGATATATCAAATGTAACTAATATGGTGTTTATGTTTTATAATGCTATTAAGTTTAATAAAGATATTGGAGGATGGAATACTTCAAACGTAATTAATAATTAACTAATAGAATTACAATATCAAATATTTAAAATAAAATTGATTATTACTTATTTTTATTTAAAATAAAGTATATCACATCTATTATGACTCATACCATAGAACCTTCAAATTATGAATTAAGATGTCTATTACATAAGATTCATTCATATGAACCGTTCATTTATAATACTATTATGAGATCTGTATTCTACCCAATGAAAGATTCGAAAGAATTACGAGAAGCAGTTGCACTTTGGTTAGAAGTCGAATATAAAGCGATAACCAAATATGGACATATTAGCCTATGGGATACTTCAAACGTAACAAATATGAATAAACTGTTTTATAATGCTAGTAAGTTTAATGAAAATATTGGAGGGTGGAATACTTCAAATGTAACTAATATGGGTTTTATGTTTTTGGGTGCTATTAATTTTAATCAAGATATTGAAGGATGGAATACTTCAAAAGTTACTGATATGAGTTTTATGTTTTATGGTGCTACTATTTTTAATCAAGATATAGGAAAATGGGATACTTCAAATGTTACTAATATGAGTTTTATGTTTTATGACGCTAAAAAGTTTAATCAAGATATTGGAAGTTGGGATACTTCAAAAGTTACTAATATGAGTGATATGTTTTGTTACACTAAAGGCTTTAATCAAGATATTGGATGTTGGGATACTTCAAAAGTAATTGATATGAGTTTTATGTTTGGTAATGCTTATAATTTTAATCAAGATATAGGAGAATGGTTTACTTCCAAAGTAACTAATATGAGTTGGATGTTTAGTTGTGCTAATAATTTTAATCAAGATATTGGAAGGTGGGATACTTCAAAAGTAACTAATATGTGCGGTATGTTTCGTGATGCTACTGAGTTTAATAAAGATATAGGAAAATGGGAAACTTCAAGCGTAACTGATATGGCTGATATGTTTTATTATGCTATTAATTTTAATCAAGATATTGGATGTTGGGATACTTCAAAAGTAACTAATATGAGTAGGATGTTTTGGCAAGCTCATAATTTTAATAAAGATATTGGATGTTGGGATACTTCAAATGTAACTGATATTTATGGTATGTTTATTGGAGAGAGATACTTCAAAAGTAACTGATATGTAATTAATAAAATTACAGTATCAAATATAAAAATTGATTTCTTATTAACTTATTTTTTATTTAACATATCTATACCATGAAACCTTCAACCGATGAATTACGTGCACTATTACATAAGATTCATTCTTATGAACCCGGACTTTACAACGATATTATGATATATGTATTTTATCCAATGAAAGATTCCGAAGAATTACAAGAAGCGGTTGAACTCTGGTTATACAAAGAATCTACAGCTATAATCAAATACGGTCATATTAGTCTATGGGATACTTCAAACGTAAATGATATGAGTTGGATTTTTACTGGTGCTTGTGATTTTAATGAAGCTATTGGAGGTTGGAATACTTCAAACGTAACTAATATGAGGGGTATATTTAATGGTGCTAAGAATTTTAACGGAGATATTGGAGGATGGGATACGTCAAATGTAACTAATATGAGGGCTATGTTTAGTCATACCCGCAAATTTAATAGATATATTGGAGATTGGGATACTTCAAATGTAACTAATATGGAGTGTATGTTTGATGGTGTTAAAGAATTTAATCAAGATATTGGAAATTGGAATACTTCAAATGTAACTAATATGGAGTGTATGTTTGATGGTGCTAAAGAATTTAATCAAGATATTGGAAATTGGAATACTTCAAATGTAACTGATATGAGGTATATGTTTGAACATGCTCATAATTTTAATCAAGATATAGGAGGATGGGATACTTCATGTGTTACTGATATGAGAAGTATGTTTTGTTGTGCTAAAGAATTTAATAAAGATATTAGTAAATGGAATACTTCAAACGTAACTGATATGAGTAAGATGTTTTATAAAGCTACTAATTTTAATCAAGATATTGGAGATTGGTGGACACAAAACAAAACAAAATAATGTTAAGTGATAAATTCAGTAAACTTTTTCCTAAAAAGTATTTTTGATTTTACTTTTTCCTAAAAAGTATTTTACATATCACAATGACCAGGATACCTTGGATATGGAATAATATCTTTAATGTTATAAATACCTGTCACCATCATAATTAGTCGTTCAAATCCTAAACCAAACCCACCATGTGGAACACTACCATATTTCCTTAAATCTAAATACCATGGAATATCAATACCTAATGTATCCATTTTATCTTTTAGTATGGTATAATTATCTTCACGCATAGAACCACCTATAATTTCACCAATACCTGGTACTACAATATCCATAGCTTGGACTGTTTCTCCATCATCATTTGGTTTCATGTAAAACGATTTAATTTTGGCTGGAAAATCTGTAATAACCAATGGACCACCCACTTTATTAGTCATATATTTCTCATGTTCCGAATCTAAATCGTAATCTAATGGTAACAAGTTATCATGTGTACCAACTGGTCCTTCAAATACATGTTTACCTTTAGCCAGTTTCTTAAATTTCTTTGGTTCAATAGTAGGTATATTGATAATTGCCAAATCAGATACAATATCTTTGTTAATAGTTTCAATGACTTCTTTATACGTCATTCTAACAAATGGTGTGGAACTTAATTTAATAAGGTCATCTTTCAAAGTAGGTTGATAATGTTTTGTAAAGAAATCAATTTCATCGTGACATTTATCTAAACAAGCTTTAACACAGAACTTTAAATAATCTTCTGCCAAATCAATTAGGTCTTTAAAATCAATAAAACATAGTTCAGGTTCAATCATCCAGAATTCAGCGAGATGTCTTGTTGTATGTGAATCTTCTGCACGAAATGTTGGCCCAAATGTATAAATATCTCCAAGTGCCGTAGCATATGTTTCACCATGTAATTGCCCAGATACAGTTAAATTAACCGGCTTACCGAAAAATTGTTTTTCATCGCCTCCTCCTCCAGATCCTAATGTGTTAGAAACACTCATTGTTTCCCCGGCACCTTCACAATCATTACCAGTTAGAATAGGTGTATGAACATATTTAAACCCATGTGATTGATAGAACTCATGTGTTGCTATACTCATAGCATTTCGAATCCTTGCTATGGCAGCAATTGTTTTCGTTCGTGGACGTAAATGTAGATGTTGTCGAATAGTATCCAATTTTAATTTACTTTTAGCAATTGGGTAATCACCTGCATCCACTTTTCCCATAATGTTTAAGCTAATACATTTAAGTTCTATATCTTGTCCTTTTGCTGGACTTTCAACAATTTTACCATGGACCTCGATTGAAACACCTTTTGTTCCATCTTGATAAATTGTATCTAATTTAGACCGTTCTTCATCTGTTTCAGGACTCAAAATAATTTGTAGTGATTTAATACACGAACCATCTGTTAAACTAATAAAACTCAACCCTCCCGTTTGTTGAACTCTAATAGTTTCAATCCAACCACATACTTTAACCTCAGTGTCCAAATAGTCTTCAGGTGTGTTTAACAATGTACTAATAATAAGTCTTTTTCGAGTGAACATGATTTAAAATAAAAATAAAATTAAAAACAGATTCAATTTTGTTCATTTTAAATCTTCAAGGTGTAAAACATTATATTAATATACTAAACTTCAATATAGGCGTCCCATAGGTTTTCTTCGATATCAGTATATTTTTGAGAAAACCATTTTGGTATTGTCTTATCATACTCTACAATAATACAATATAAATTACTATGTTTTGGAAGTCCATACAATAATCCACCCCTCCACCTTATAGATTTTTCATTAAATAAATCAACACCTATTACTTTAGATATATCAGTAATAACATCATATAAATTCATACCATTTGTATTAATGTTTTTACATTCGTCTTTTATTTGTTGTGATGTTTTAGGTTTAGTTTCTTGCATTGTATATTATCATTTGTATTAATTCAATATTAATTCAATTTTGTATCCATTGATATAATTTATTTATTTAGTTATTTTAACAAACCATGATGTCTTTTCACATTCGGGGTTACCATTAATATTATCTAAATAATCTAATGATTCATTAATATCTATAACCTCACAATCAAATGGTGAATCAAGACTGTCTATAGCTTTAACGCTTTCAATTACGCATAATTCTTCACCAGACTTGACCATATCACCTATGTCATATAATTGTTCAACATAGACTATTTCGTTAAACTCTTCTAATGCTTTGTGTGTTATTCCTAGTTTGTATACACTATTTTCTTTACAGAACCATTCATATTCATTTATATATTTTTTATTTTGTACAATTGGTTTATTAGATTTATTAAAATGTGAATTATTTAACCCAGTTGAAGTACACGATCTTATAATTTTATTAATTTTATTAATTTTATTAATTTTATTAATTTTATTAATTTTATTAATTTTATTAAAGACTTTTAACATATACTATTATTTATAGTATTACATTTAAATCATTATTTAAAAAATATATAAATCATTATTTAAAAAAATATATATCCTATAAAATATGCGAGCATTTAATAAATACTATCTAGATTGGCAAAGAATAAAACAATTAACTAACATGTCATATAAACCAATACTAGATAAATTAAAACTATCATCGAATACTAATTTTATTGGTCAAGGCTATACTAAATCTATTACACCTAACTTAATAACAAATCATTTTTTAGAAAATCCTAAAGTTTATACGCCATATACACCATATCAATCAGAAATTAGTCAAGGGCGTCTCGAACTTCTTCATAACTATCAAACTATGATTTCTGAAATATGTAAACAAGATATTAGTGTATCTAGCATGCTTAACACTGGTCAGACTTCGATGGATTTAGTTTCAATTTCGTCCACATTTAATAAATCTAAAACTATTTATGTCCATGAAAATTTAAATCAAAGTGTTCTAAATTGTATGACTACAAGAGCAACACATCAAAATATGGATATCATAAAATTTAAGGATGTTGAAGATATAAATATTGATGATGCTAACAGTATTTTTATTCAAAATCCAGATTCAATCGGAAATATACTAAATAATAATTTATTTAATGATGTCCCAAACACAATTCCAAAAATTATACTAACGGATCTTATGCCGATAATACATTATGATATTGATACGCATAACTATGATTTTTGCTTTGGAAATGGTGGCTCTTTCGGTATCCCTATGGGATATGGTGGACCTCAGCCAGCATTTTTATCATCTAAAATAGAACATATAAGAAAACTACCAGGTAAAATTGTTGGTAAATCGATTGATAAACATGAACTAGATAGTTATAGATTAGCACTTCAAACGAGAGAACAACATATTAAAAGAGAAAAAGCTACAAGTAATATTTGCACTAATCAAGCACTTCTGGCTAATATGAGCGTAGCATGGTATATGTATCACGGTCGAGATAATGTTAAAGAAATAGCTAATGATATATATGAAAAAACCTTATATTTAAAAAATAGTGTACGAGGGGATATGTTGAATGATACATTTTTTGACACATTATCATTTAGTAGTGATATATATAATCAAAATGACCTTAACAAACTATGTGAAGATGGATTTAGTGTATTTAAAAACCCATTGAAGAATCATATTTCGATTACCATTGATGAAACACATACTTATGATGATATTGACCGTTTGATAGACTATTTAAAACCAACAAACTATTTTAGCTTAGTTTATAAATTTAAAGGTCCAGTTCCATTGCCAAAACCTTTAAGAGATAGTGACTATTGTCATCAAGATATTTTTAATGATTATAATCAGGAACAAAAATTGGCACGGTATTTATATTCATTAGAGAAAAAGGATTTTAGTTTATTAGATGGAATGATCCCCCTTGGAAGTTGCACTATGAAATATAATTCACCCGAATCAATGAAAGATATTGTAAATCCTATTTATAATTGCCATCCATTCGAACCCATCGAAAAAACACCCTATGGACCTATTATAAATAATGTATCAAAAAAGTTAAAAGAATTATCTGGATTCGACGAAATATTTTACGGGAGTCAATCGGGAGCAATGGGTGAATATGCGGGACTTACAACGATGATTAACTACATGAAAGATAATGGGTTTCCTAATAAAAAAATTATTTTGTTGCCGGATTCATGTCATGGCACAAATTCTGCCAGCAGTGTTCTCGCAGGATTAGAAATAAAGAATCTTAAAACAAATAAAGAGGGTGATATAGATTTGGAAGCGTTTGATTCAATTATGGACGAATATGGAGATGATGTGATTGGTGCTATGATAACATTTCCATCTACATTAGGAATATTTGAAGATAATATTGAGTATATTATAAATAAAATCCACGATCATAACGGACTGGTTTATATGGATGGTGCGAATTTTAATGCTATCCTAGGAAATATTATTCCTAGTGAGTTAGGATTTGATTTATGTCATTTTAATCTACACAAAACATTTTGTATTCCGCATGGTGGAGGGGGGCCAGGTATGGGTCCGATTGGAGTCACTAATAAACTTAAACCTTACTTACCCCAATTTAATCCATTCACGAATAGTCAAAGTATATCAACAAATAAATATGGTTCGTCGGTCCTTCTAAACATAGTTAATCATTATTTATCAAATATGAGCATACATGATTTAAAAGCAACTGCAACATATAATATTGAAAACACACGATATATTATAAGTGAATTAGAGAAGAATTATAAAATTATGTATACAAATAAAAAACGAGCCCATGAATTTATAATAGATACATCTTCGTTTAAATCACAAAATATTTTAGAACAAGATATTGCTAAAAGACTAATTGATTATGGATTTCATCCACCCACGATGTCTTGGCCAATTAAAAATAGTCTCATGATTGAAGTAACCGAAACCGAAACGATTGATGAAATAGATAGATTTATTTTAGCAATGAATATGATATTCGAAGAAATATGGGCTTTCCCAGAAATACTTAAAAATGCCCCCCACACGATTAAAGATATAACACAATGGAATTATGATTATAGTATTGAAAAAGCATGTTTTCCATTAGGAAATTCACAAAAAGAAAATAAATTTTGGCCAAGCCGAAATAGAATTAATGATATTTATGGGGATAAAAATATTATTAAACGATAGTTAATTCGTAACACTATCAACAAATAAATATAATAGTTAGTAATATTTAAGTAATATTTAAGTAATATTTAAGTAATTAATCATAGCAGTTATTATCATTATATTCCTCCATTCTATCCTGATAATCTTGTTTGGCATCCTTAGACATTTTTTCATATTTTTCTTTATCCTCACATTTCACCCAAAGCTGACCTAGTTCTTTCATTACTCCACCCATAGATAAAGTTTTATCGGCACTTCTAATTTGTTGCCTATATTCGTCACAAAAATATAAGAATGATGATTTTGGTCTTTTAGGCATTAATGGGTCCTTTTGTTTTTTAATTTTTAATGGTTTAGATAGAAATTTCTCAATAAGTTCATCTTGTCTATCTGATGCATCAACTTCGGCCAACACTCGTTTAATAAGTTTTTTATGCGAGTCGAACCAAAGGGTATTTAAATCAACCGTGTTGTTTTGGAAAAAGTTACTAGCCATGATATATATAATTAATGTTAATACGTTTAAATCATATTTTATATTCAATTTTGTTTGTTTTAAGTAACCTTTTTTAAGAAAAAAAACCTTTTTAAGAAAAAGGTTGACCAAAAACCTTGTTAGGAAAAAAAAACCTTTTTAAGAAAAAGGTTGACCAAAAAAAAACCTTTTTCTAAAAGTTTAAAGGTTGACCAAAAAAAAACCTTTTTCTAAAAGTTTAAAGGTTGACCAAAAAAAAACCTTTTAGGAAAAAAAAACCTTTTTAAGAAAAAGGTTGACCAAAAAAAAACCTTTTTCTAAAAGTTTAAAGGTTGACCAAAAAAAAACCTTTTTCTAAAAGTTTAAAGGTTGACCAAAAAAAAACCTTTTTAAGAAAAAGGTTGACCAAAAAAAATAGTTGTTAAAAACCTTTTTCTAAAAGTTTAAAGGTTGACCAAAAAACCCTTTTTAGGAAAAAAAACCTTTTTCTAAAAGTTTAAAGGTTGACCAAAAAAACCTTGTTAGAGGAAAAAAACCTTGTTAGAGGAAAAAAACCTTGTTAGAGGAAAAAGCGTTTAAAAGCTTTTGATATAATCTTTTAGTCTTTTAACATCATATGGTGTTATTTTGGTCGCAGATTCCCCTAAATATTCACCGAGTGGTTCTCCGGCATCACCCACTTTAGCCATTTCCGCATCATACAATATATTTTTTCCATCAGGTAACTTAGATAATAAAACAGCGAATGTAACAGATTTTCCCATCATTTTTATTTTTTTAAATACATACTCTATTGAAGAAACTTTGACTCTACGTTTTCGCTCAGTATCGACATATTCTTTTCTAACATTCGGTCCAAACGAATAATCATCACGTGATGTGGTTCCATATGTTAAACATTCAAAATAGTTATCTTTACTTCGGGTTTCGTTTAAATTAATATTACAATCAAACGAGGTCTCTTTAATTAGTCGTAAGAAATCATTCATCACTTCTAATTTTTTCTGCGAAATCTCAAATAATACTTGATCGGATGTCATCCCACCTTTATCATCTAACATAGTTAAATCGGTTTTCAAATCAGCCATTTTTATTGTAGATAAGTAAGTGTAAATTTCTACTGTTCGGTCTTTAGCCGGTAACTGCATATGCGAACCTACTCGAACGGCACGTCCCTTAACCTGTTCGGTTCTAACAGGATTCCAATATGGTTCTACAATATGAACTTGTCTAACATTTTGTAAATCAATACCTTCGGCACCCGATTTAGTGGTAAGGAGGATTTTTATAACATCACCTCTAATATTATTTTTACCAGGATACATTTTTTCTAATTGTTCCCTTATATTTGTAGGGAGTTCGTCA
>Ga0206126_10001995_pt1 | contig 23385 bp, 21 predicted proteins | sample Helgoland_Spring_5_FD_148621 | JGI IMG/M metagenome (GOLD analysis project Ga0206126, IMG submission 148621) | Pelagic subsurface seawater microbial communities from Kabeltonne, Helgoland, North Sea - Helgoland_Spring_Bloom_20160412_1 | ecosystem: Environmental > Aquatic > Marine > Epipelagic ...
AACGCGTGGGATCACTGCGCAACTAAAGGAGAGTTACACCATATGGCTGGCAATACGGGCGGCCCCTGGGGGGGCGGCGGAGATTCGGGCGGTGGCAATGACGGGCGCGGAAATGGTCCGCGCGGCCCAGGACGTGACAATGGCGGGCGTGGTCCGGGTGACGAAGGCCCGCAGATTCCCGAGATCGAAGAATTGGTGAAAAAAGGCCAAGAACAGCTGCGCGTCCTGATGGGCGGTCGCGGTGGTGGCGGCGGCACGGGTGGCGGGCGCGGCCCTGTTGGCGGTGGCGGCCCATACCTGACGCGACGCACGGTGTTTGGCGCGGTGATAGCTGCTTTTGCCCTGTGGCTGTTTTCATCGTTCTATACTGTCCGACCCGAAGAACAGTCGGTCGAATTGTTCTTGGGCGAGTTCTCTGCAGTTGGGAATTCGGGTCTGAACTTTGCGCCTTGGCCGGTTGTGACGGCAGAAGTTCTGCAGGTCACCAGCGAACGGACTGAGGACATCGGCGTTGGGCGCACGAATTCCGAAGCGGGTCTTATGCTGACCGGGGACGAAAATATCGTTGATATTGATTTTCAGGTGGTGTGGAATATCAACAATCCCGAACAGTTCCTATTTAACTTGCGCGATCCACGTCCAACGATCCGCGCCGTGTCGGAATCGGCGATGCGTGAAATCATCGCACAGTCAGATCTGGCGCCGATCCTAAACCGGGACCGGGGGGCCATTGCAGGCCGCTTGCAGGACCTGATCCAGTCCACGCTCGACAGCTACGATTCAGGCGTGAACATCATTCGTGTGAACTTTGACAAAGCTGACCCACCGCAATCGGTAATCGACGCCTTCCGAGATGTGCAAGCAGCCGAACAAGAACGAGATCGCTTGCAAAATGTGGCGGATGCATACGCTAACAAGGTTCTTGCCGAAGCACGTGGTCAGGCGGCCCAACTTTTGGAAGAAGCCGAAGGTTACCGCGCACAGCAAGTGAACCAAGCCGAAGGTGAGGCTTCGCGCTTCTCTGCGGTTCTGGCAGAGTATACCAAAGCCCCGGAAGTAACCCGTAAACGATTGTATCTTGAAGCCATGGAAAACGTGTTGGGTCAGATGGACAAAATCATTCTGGATGAAAACACTGGTGGTGGCTCTGGGCAGGGTGTTGTCCCTTATCTTCCGCTCAATGAACTTCGCCGTGGAGGGTCAAATTGATGCGCCGTACAACTCTTTTGCTGCCAATCGTCGTGGTGCTTCTTGCGGTCGCTTCGTCGTCGCTGTTCATCGTGGATGAACGCGAAAAGGCACTGGTTCTGCAATTTGGTCAGATCGTTGATGTCAAACAAGACCCCGGGCTCGCCTTCAAGGTTCCTCTGATCCAAGAAGTCGTGCGCTATGACGATCGTATTCTGAGCCGTGACATAGACCCGCTTGAGGTCACTCCGCTGGATGATCGTCGTCTGGTGGTAGATGCCTTTGCCCGATACCGGATCGTGGATGTGGAACAATTCCGCCAAGCGGTGGGTACAGGCGGCATTGCCACCGCAGAAAACCGTTTGGATTCGATTTTGCGAGCTGAAACACGGGAGGTTCTTGGTTCGGTTTCATCCAATGATATTCTAAGCTCTGACCGGGCGGCGCTGATGCTGCGGATCCGCAATGCGGCGATTGTCGAAGCCCGCGCGCTGGGGATTGAAGTGATCGACGTGCGTCTGAAGCGTACCGACCTGCCCACTGAAAACTTGGATGCGACCTTCCAGCGAATGCGTGCAGAACGGGAGCGTGAAGCAACCGACGAACGCGCCCGTGGTAACGAGGCCGCACAGCGCGTCCGCGCTCAAGCGGATCGTACTGTGGTCGAATTGGTGTCGGATGCTGAACGTCAGGCTGAAATCATCCGTGGTGAGGCTGACGCCCGCCGCAACGCGATCTTTGCGCAAGCGTTTGGCGCCGACCCCGAGTTCTTTGAATTCTACCGCTCGCTTACAGCGTACGAGCGGGCGCTTAAGGGATCGAATTCAACAATGGTGATGTCGCCGAACAGCGAGTTTTTCAACTACCTGCGCTCTGATCAGGGCACGCGCAGCGTTGAAGGCGACTAGTGGCCTGGATGCTGCTTGCCTGCGGGCTTGTGATGATGGTGGAGGGGCTGGCTTATATTCTGGCCCCTTCGCTCATTGAAAAGGTGCTCGAGGTTTTGCGTAGTTTACCAGAATCTGCCCGGCGGCAATTCGGGGCGTTGGTGTTGGTTGCAGGCCTGATTTTGATTTGGTTGGCGTTCCAGATTGGGTTGCCTAGATCGCTGTAAGATTGTTCACGCTTTGGTCATACTGAGTTGACAGTCTTACACCAGACGCCATTTTAAGTACTCAAAGACCGGACTGTGAAACGACCAGCATGTGACCAAATTTAAACGGTCGTATGCAGGCATTCACGGCTGAAAAGAACATGCAGGAGGGACCTGATGCAAGGACGTGTAATCGCACGATCAAAACAGCTTAACAATACTTTTTATGTTCGCACCCTTGTGTTGGGCGTGCTGACATTAGCCTTTATTTTGGTGCAGGCGTTAAACGCTTCCGCGCGCCCGGATAGCTTGGCCCCTTTGGCCGAAAAGATCAGCCCTTCGGTCGTGAACATCACAACCTCCACGTTGATCGAAGGTCGCACTGGGCCACAAGGCATTGCGCCAGAAGGATCCCCCTTCGAAGATTTCTTTCGTGAGTTTCAAGATCGAAACAACAATGGCCAACGCAACAGGCCGCGCCGTTCATCTGCGCTTGGATCTGGATTTGTGATTTCGGAAGATGGCTTTGTCGTTACAAACAACCACGTCATTGAAGGGGCCGACGAAATTCTGATCGAGTTTTTTAACGGCGAAGAGTTGAAAGCGACGGTGATAGGCACTGACCCCAACACTGACATCGCCCTGCTTAAGGTTGAAGCGGATAAACCGCTGCCGCACGTACCGTTTGGAGACAGCGACACTGCTCTTGTAGGGGACTGGGTGATCGCAATGGGTAACCCGCTAGGACAGGGGTTTTCGGTTTCGGCAGGCATCGTTTCTGCTCGTAATCGGGCGTTAAGTGGAACGTATGATGATTACATTCAGACCGACGCAGCAATCAATCGTGGCAACTCAGGTGGTCCGCTATTCAACATGGATGGTGAAGTGATTGGCGTAAATACAGCGATCCTTTCACCAAATGGTGGCTCGATCGGCATCGGCTTTTCGATGGCGTCGAATGTAGTGACCCGTGTGGTCGAACAGTTGCAGAAATTCGGGGAAACGCGCCGCGGTTGGCTGGGTGTGCGAATTCAGGACGTGACTGAAGACATTGCCGAGGCGATCGGCCTTGAAGATGTTGCAGGTGCGTTAGTGACATCTGTAATGGAAGGGCCTTCGCAAGCAGCGGGCATGAAAAATGGCGACGTCATCATTAGCTTTGCAGGTGTCAATGTCGACGACACCCGTGGTCTTGTGCGGCAAGTGGGCAACAGCCCCGTTGGCGAGACAGTGCGCGTCGTTGTATTCCGTGACGGCGCCACGTTAACTTTGCGCGTGAAACTTGGTCGGCGCGAAGAGGCAGAGGGCGCCCGTCCTGCCGTGGCGACACCCCCCAACGAACCGGAAGAGCCGCGTACAAAAGACGTGCTTGGGCTGACGCTCAGCAAGCTGACAGAAGAAGCGCGTGCTGAATTGGGTTTGGATGACAAACTGGAAGGGCTACTTGTTACGGCCGTTGACGAAGCAACCGAGGCTTTTGAAAAAGGGTTGCGCGCGGGCGACGTTATTACAGAAGCTGGTCAGAAAAAGGTGACAAGCATTTCTCAGTTTGAGACTCGTTTGAAAGAAGTCAAAGAGGCTGGGCGCAAGTCACTTCTTTTGCTCGTGCGCCGCGCAGGAGACCCGCGCTTTGTGGCTTTAAGCATCGTAGATTGAACCACCGATCTTTTTATCAAAACCCAAAGGCGTTCTGCCGGGCGCCTTTGGGTCATCCTTTCCTAGACTAAACTTTCTAGTGGGCTGAGCGCTCTAGGTCTGTTGTGCAGGAACTATTCATAGTGATCCCTACTCCCTATGCTTGCTTATTTGAGGAGTTAAATCGCCTTGTAATACTCGTGTCCATTTAATCGTGTTGGATACATCTTAGCACGCTGTCCAAACTTGGCGGACAAATTCACGGTTCGTTTGAATCTTCTCGAAGATCACATCATCGCGCTAAAAAGAGTTCTTATTGTCTTGGCTGCCAAGCCCACTTTGCAATGCAGTGTGACAACTTGCTCCGACCAGATAATGTAATCGTAGATACCGAGGAAACTGCGAAACCTGTCGACACGAAATTAAATGCTTGATTGATCTGGTATATACCACTTAGCCTTTTGGTTAGCATTGATTCGAGGAACCGGAATTTGTTGGACAAACCGGGAAACCAAAACAGGCAAAGCGACCCGTCACGTGGCCCCCGGTTTCTGCAAATTGTAGATGAAATCCGTGATCAGATTGCGACTGGGGTCTTGAAAGAGCATGGTATCCTCCCTTCAGAACGCAACCTGTCAGAACAATATGGCGTCAGTCGGATGACAGGTCGCCGGGCGCTCGAAGCATTGGAAATCGAAGGGCTGGTATACAGTGCAGACCGGCGCGGGCGCTTTGTTTCGCCAAAGCGACTTAAGTACAACGTCAGCAACATGGTCAGCTTTGTCAAAACGGCACAGACAGATGATGTCAACCTTAAGATCGAAGTTGTTGCAACGTCCCAGACTTATGCAGACAGTAGACTGGCAGCAGTTTTCGATCAGCCCGAGGGTAGCGCCATCTTCGCCTATACCCGGCTTTTTCATACAGGGGGCCATCCGATTTTTCTAGAAACTGAGTATGTGCTTGCCGACCGATTTCCTGATTTCCTGCGGCATGATCTGCGCCATTCAACGACGCAGATCCTTGAAAATAACTATGGTGCTGCCGCCAGTACTGGAGATATTGTTATAAGCATGCGCGGTGTACGAACGGACGAGGCCAAGCTTTTGAACATTTCGGCGCGCCACACGGTAATAACGCTTGAACAAGTGATCCGAGACAAAGCGGGTGTGCCCTTTTGTTTTGGAAGACAGGTCTGGCGCGGAGAAATGGCCGAGTTTTCTGCACATGTCATTGTTGGCCAACACAATTCCGACATGGCTTGAAGGACATTACAACATGCCCATGACCGCAACTGCACCCAATCGAGGCTTTGAAAACGCTGAGTTCGTCGTGCGCACGGCCAATGCACAGGCACTGATGGCAGCTGCAGGCCTTGCGGGTATGTTGCTAATGAGCGAGCAGGACGTTCGTTATTTCACCGGGTTTCATACGCTCTTCTGGCAAAGCCCAACGCGGCCTTGGTTTGTGTTTGTTCCCAACCGTGGGAAGCCAGTTGCTGTGATACCTGAAATCGGTGCGGAACTGATGCGCCGCACTTGGATCGATGACATCCGCACCTGGAGCGCGCCCGCACCGCTGGATGATGGCATCAGCTTGCTTACCGATCTGCTTGCGCCGCTGGCGGAAAAAGGCAATAAAATAGGCGTGTTAAAAGGGCACGAGACTAAATTGCAAATGCCACTAGGCGACTGGGAGCGGCTGATGGTTGGTTTGTCGGGGCTTGAAATTTCTGATGCAACGGGCCTGGTTCAAGGGCTGCGTATGGTCAAATCACCTTCTGAGATTGAAAAAATTGAACATATCTGCAGAATCGGATCAACAGCCTTCGACAAGGTGCCAGAGGTCATTCATCAGGGGATGCCACTGGAAGAGGTGTTTCGCCAGTTCCGTCTTGCCGCAATTGGTGCCGGTGCGGACGATGCGCCGTATGTTGTCGGTGCTGCAGATCAGGGTGGTTACGCTGATGTCATTTCACCGCCATCGCGCAGACCGCTTCAGTATGGGGATGTGCTGATGCTGGACACAGGCTGCACCTGGGATGGATATTTCTGCGACTTTGATCGAAATTGGGCCATTGGCCATGCCAGCGATGAAGCCTTGCGGGCCTATGACGTGCTATGGCGTGCCACGCAAGCGGGGATCGAAGCCGCGAAGCCTGGTAACACTTGCCGTGATCTGTTTGTGGCGATGTCTGCGGTGATCGCTGAAATGGACAGGTCCGGTGGCGATATCGGGCGGCTTGGTCATGGGCTTGGCATGCAGTTGACGGAACAGCCGTCACATGCGGCTTTTGATACGACAGAGCTGGTGGAAAACATGGTGTTGACCATCGAGCCGTCAATTAGCTATGGCGATGGGCTGATGATGGTCCATGAGGAAAATATCGTAGTTCGCGAAGGGGCTGCTCGGCTTTTGACGTCACGCGCAGACTATGAAATGCCGGTCGTGACCTGACGATAGGGCATTACACACAAAACAAGCGTACCAATGCACGGCCATACGCCCACGGCCCGCAGCGGAAAATCAACAAGGGCGTAAATGACTAACGGGAGAAATCGAAATGAAAACGAAACTTAACTTACTGAAGGGTGCTGCGGTTGCTGCGCTCATGACGACGGGCTCCGCAGCCTATGCTGATTGCGGCGAAGTAACGATTACCGAAATGAACTGGGCCTCATCTGCTGTCGTCACAGCTGTTGCAGCGTTCTTGATGGAACAAGGCTATGGTTGCGAAGTGCAAAAGGTGCCGTCTTCAACTGTTACGGCGATCACTTCTGTTACGGAAACAGGCGAGCCCGATATCCTGACAGAGGTCTGGGCAAACTCTACGCCTGCCTATCCTGGTCTTCTGGCGGAAGGCAAACTGGTTGAACTGGCGGACGTGCTGTCCGATGGTGGTGTCGAAGCTTGGTGGATCCCTGCATATCTGGCTGAATCCAACCCAGAGCTAACCACATGGGAAGGCATTATGGCTAACCCCGCAGCTGTTGGAGGTAAATTCCACGACTGCCCATCAGGTTGGGCCTGTGACATTATCAACAACAACAACCTGATTGCAGCAGGTGCCGAGGCCGGTGGTCTTGAGCGGTTCCAGCACGGTTCTGGTGAGACATTGCAAACGTCTATCGCTGCCGCCTACGACGAAAAGGCACCTTGGTTTGGCTACTACTGGGCGCCAACCGCTGTTTTGGGAAAATACCCAATGGTCGCAGTCGAAGTACCTGCGTATGACGCAGAAGCGCACACCTGTAATGGTAATGTGGACTGTGCAAACCCGGGTTTCTCAGCGTACCCTGCGTCAAAAGTTGTGACAGCTGCGGCTGGTGGCTTCTCGGAACGTGAGCCCGCGGCGGCGGCTTTGATGGCCAAAGTCAGCTTTACCAACGAGCAGATGGGCGAAGTGCTGGCATGGCGCCTCGACAGAAACGCGTCCTATGACGAAGCTGCTGTCTACTTCTTGACAAACTACAAGGATGTTTGGGCAGAGTGGCTGAATGACGAAGCGCGCGAAAAGCTCGCTGCAATTCTCGGTAACGGCTAAATAACATGCCCTTCGCCCTCGTATGGGCGAAGGGCACTTGGAACAGTGCGAAGGATGGGTCCGGATGGCTTTTTATGACAGTATATTCAGCGCATTAGGGCTGAGCGGTTGGTGCGGTGAGGCCGGCGACGGCGCGCCGCTTTCGATGGCAGATCTAATGGCCAAAGCTGGCGGAGATGAAGCCAAAGGTGAATTTTTTCCATTTCCATCACTCGACAATCTGAACGAAAGTTGCAGCAGCGTGTTGCAATCACGTGATGTCACAAAAGGCATCGAAGAAGGCTTTTTAGCTGCAAAGCCCGCGCTAAAAACAGTCCTAGATCCGATTACCCAACCGTTAAGCTGGTTGTTGGATGGAGCGCTGTGGCTATTTGAGGCAATGCCATGGTTTGTTATGGTGCCGATCTTGGTTGCGATCTCTTATTGGGCTTCACGGTCAAAACCTGTAACTATTTTTGTATTCATTTCAATCATGTTGCTGGGTCTTGTGGACCACTACGATGTCGCAATGCAGACCCTATCGATCATCTTTGTCTGTACAAGCATCTCTGTATTGCTGGGTGTTCCCGTTGGCATTGCCATGTCGAAATCGGATCGCCTGCAAAAATCCACCGTGCCGATACTTGATCTTTTGCAAACCTTGCCGACTTTCGTTTATCTTATCCCGCTGATTTTCCTGTTCTCTGTGACTGAATCTAAACTTTATGGGATTGCGATCATTCTTTATGCAATTGTGCCAGTAATCCGCCTGACCGATCTGGGCATACGGCTTGTTGATCAGGACGTCATGGAAGCCGCAAACGCTTTTGGGATGAATTCCCGACAAAAACTGCTACGGGTTCAGCTGCCGCTCGCACTGCCCAATATCATGGCTGGAATAAACCAAACCATCATGATGAGCCTTGCCATGGTCGTGATCGCGTCGCTTGTATCAGCACCGGGCCTGGGCGTGAACGTGTTGCGCGGTATCCGTAACTTGGAACTGGGCGTCGGCATCGTTGCTGGTATCGGCATCGTACTTCTAGCCGTGATCCTTGATCGCGTATCTAAAGCTGCGCTGAGCCGTGTTGATATGACTCGTGTGAAACATTGATAGGAACCGGAAAAATGACTGAACCAATGGTCAGCCTTCGCGGGCTATACAAAATCTTTGGCGCCCGGGACAAGGACGTGTTGCACCATGTCAAAGACGGCATGACCAAGGAAGAATTGCTGGCGCAGCACAAACATGTGCTGGGCCTCAACGATATCAACGTCGACATGCAAGCAGGTGAGATTACGGTTGTGATGGGCCTGTCCGGATCTGGAAAGTCCACCTTAATCCGGCACCTGAACCGGTTGATCGAACCCACCGCGGGTGAAATCATTGTCCAGGGTGAAGACGTGATGAAACTGTCCGAAGACGGTTTGCGCAAGGCGCGGCAGGAAAAGATGTCGATGGTGTTCCAAAAGTTCGCCCTTTTGCCGCACAAGACAGTGCTCAAGAACGCAGGGATGCCCTTGTCCGTGCGGGGGCACAATGAAGCAGACTGTGACAAAGAAGCGAAAAAGTGGTTGGACCGAGTCGGACTAAATGGGTTCGAACATCACTATCCGGCGCAACTTTCGGGTGGAATGCAACAACGTGTCGGGATTGCACGCGCCTTGACGGCTAACACTGACATTATGCTGATGGACGAAGCCTTTTCTGCGCTTGATCCACTGATCCGGACGGATATGCAGGACTTGCTACTTGAGCTCCAAAAAGAGTTGCACAAGTCCATCATCTTTATCACGCATGATTTGGACGAGGCTCTTAAGCTGGCTGACCACCTTGTAATCCTTAAAGATGGTTATGTGGTGCAACAGGGCGAACCGCAGCATATTCTGCTAAATCCCAACGACCCTTACATCGAAGACTTTGTCAGCGATATCAACCGCGCGCGCGTGCTGCGGGTTCGGTCAATCATGACCCCGCTTGAAGGATCGACAGTTCCAAACAGTGCGCATGGCGAGGTCGATATTGATGACACGCTTGAAAATATGATTTCAAAATCTGGTGGGGACACATCCCATACTTACGTCGTTACCCGTGACGGCAGCCCAGTGGGAACACTGGAAATGACCAGCCTTGTGCGCGCACTTGTTCCGCGCATAGCACCCGAAGACGGGGCACGAAATTACTAAATACTCTGACCCTTGCTGGACGTGGGCAAGGGCCTTTGTCCTACAGGAAAAATTCTTAGTGCATTTGAGGTATGAGCGTTTAGAACAACCATATCCAGCCCGTCGCTGTCGCGGAGCGTTTGAACGATGTCTGAATCTTTGAATATGATCTAGCGCATTGAAATATTTGATTTCTGGGAATGTTGGATAATTCAAATTTTACGCATGACGATTTAGTCTGCAGAAAGGATCAAGTCAGATGCTTTCTCACCGATCATGATCGCTGGGGCGTTGGTGTTGCCGCTAACGATCTGCTTTCTCACCGATCATGATCGCTGGGGCGTTGGTGTTGCCGCTAACGATCTCTGGCATAATCGAACAATCTGCTATCCGTAGCCCTGTAATGCCATGAACGCGCAATTCACTGTCCACCACACTGCGCGGATCATTGCCCATCTTGCATGTGCCGGTTGGATGATAGATCGATGCGGTGTTGTCGCGTGCCCAGTCAAGCGTGGCATCGTCGTCGTCCATAGGAAGACCCGCATGCGGACGATACTCTTCCGAAATCTTCGAGTTCAGAGGCGCATGTCGCGCGATCTGGCGGGCAATCTTGATCCCTTTGACGATTGTTTGACAATCGGTCTCTGTGCTCAAGTAGTTTGGAATGATCTTTGGATACGTTTTGCTGTCCGCACTTGCTAGACGAATTTCCCCCTTGGATTCGGGGCGCAGCTGGCACACTGACATGGTAAATGCCGAGAAAGCATCTGCACCTTTTCCCGGGTTCTCTGCTGACAGTGGCTGTACATGAAATTGAATGTCCGGTGTCTCCACGTTGTCGCGTGTTTTGATGAAGCCGGTGGCAAGGCTCGCGGCCATTGTCATCGGTCCCGCACGAAACATCAGATACTTGAGCCCAATTTTCGCTTGCCCAAGCAGGCTTGAGACTTCGTCATTTAGTGTTGGTTCGTTACATTTGTACACCAAGCGAGCCTGCAAATGATCCTGCAAGTTTTTGCCGACACCGGGCAGGTCTGCAATCACCTCAATGCCATGTTCGGCCAATTGTGCGGCCTCGCCAATGCCGGAAAGCATCAAGAGCTGTGGTGAATTAATCGAACCGCCAGACAGAATAACCTCGCGACGCGCGGTGATTGCCCGTGTTGCGCCACTGCGATCTTTGTAAATAACGCCGGTAGCGCGCTTGTCTTTGATTTGAACTTTTTCGACCTGCGCGTGGGTGATGATCTTGAGGTTGCTACGGCTTTTGGCTGGGTTCAGAAATGCGACTGCGGCAGAACATCGGCGGCCGTTGCGCGCTGTCAGTTGAAAGAAACCAACGCCTTCTTGTTCGGCACCGTTATAATCCGAATTGAACTTGTATCCCGCAGCCTGGGCAGCTGCGACCCATGCGTCTGTGATCGGGCGTTGAATGCGCATGTTTGAAACTGACAAACCTCCCTGATCACCGTGAAACTGGTCCGCGCCGCGCTCGTTTTTTTCCGAGCGTTTGAACAACGGCAGAACGTCGTCCCACGCCCAACCCCTGTTGCCCATCTGAGCCCAGCGATCATAGTCTTGGGGCTGCCCACGGACATAGAGCAACCCGTTCAGTGATGATGACCCGCCCAAGACCTTGCCGCGCGGCCATTCGATAGAGCGTCCGTTTAGTCCAGGATCTGGTTCGGTCTTGTAGCACCAATCGACACTGGGATTATGAATCGTCTTGAAGTAGCCGACAGGGATGTGGATCCAAGGGTTCAGGTCGCGCCCGCCGGCCTCCAACAAAATGACTTTGTTCAAGGGGTTGGCGCTTAGTCTGTTTGCGATCACACAGCCGGCCGAGCCCGCGCCCACTATTACATAATCGGCCTCCATTGTGATCCTCCTTCATGTTTTGGCGCTTGTATCAAAAAAAACCTATACAGGTTGCTTTTATTAAACTAGTCTTTTTTGAGATGAAACGTCTCAATAATGCGCATCAGGGAGGATAGCATGGGAATTAGTGACAAAATCAATGGCATTTCGCGCCGCGATTTATTTAGAGTGGCAGGCCGTTATGGCATGAGCTCTACACTTTTGGCTGCGAGTGGGTTTGGTGGGGCAATGAGCCTTGCGAATCTCGCTTCTGCTGCCGAGTCGACATACGATAAGCGCTTTGCCAAAGAAGCGAAGTTTACGCTGAAATTTGGCGCTGCTGGCTTTAACGCGCGCAACTTGCTGATCGAGCGCGCTGGCGCTCTGGAATTTGCACGTGATCTGGAAAGCCGTACAGACGGCGAGATCCGAGTTGAATTTATCGGTGATAATCAGATCTGTGGGCAGGTTTCCTGCGTCGAAAAGTGTCAGCAGGGTATTGTTGATATCTATGCTGCTTCCACGCAGAACTCTGCCGGTGGTGCACCATACCTGAACGTATTGGACTATGCGTATATGTTCCGTAATCGCGCGGACCAGTACCACTTCCTATACTCGCCAAAATCGCAAGCGTTGCTGCGCGAGCCATACGAGCGTCGCCACGGTCTCAAGTTCCTCTTCAGCCATGCTGAATTGCGTGGAATCCAGTTGGGTATGGCTTGGGAAGACAGGGAAACTGTGACATCGGTCGAGCAACTTTTCGGCACGAAAAACCGCGTGACGGGCACCCAATTAGGCCGAATCGCAATGACCGCTCTGAACCTGAACCCGGTTCCGGTGGCATGGGAAGAAACGCTCGACGCACTCAAGCAGGGTCTGATCGACGGTGCGGAAACATGGGCCTCGGCCGTGGCATATGCTAACATGTCTCCGGTTGTGTCCCAATCGGTGCACCTGAACTTCTTCTGCGGTACAGAGCATACGGCAATGAACGCCTCGGTGTTTGACAGCCTAGGTGGCGAGTTGCAGGACGCTGTGATGGAATCCTCGTATTGGGCGCAAACCCACGTACAGGCAGCCAACGAAGTTGCGCTGATCAACACCGTCGGTCAGTCTGATCCGATGATGCCGAACTCGATCTTTGCGCAAAACAACGTGCGCAACGCATTCCTGTCTGATGCAGAGATCAAGAAAGCCGAAGAAATGTGCTCGCCCGAGTATCAACCTCAGCTGTGGGAAGAATGGCGCGCGCGGATCAACGGCTGGCAGGGTGGCGCAGACACCTACCAGGAAATTTACGACGAAGTTCGCACGATCTCGGCCGATACACTGCCTGAGAACGTTGAGCCGCGCCGCTGGTGGAAAGCCTAACTTCGACACAAGAGTTACTGGTCGGCCCCCTTGGCGGGGCCGGCTTTTTTGTCCAAGATCGCAGAACGCGACATAGTCGATAAAGAATAAGCAAGGGGAGGGACGCCAGGTGTCAATCTGGGCGGACGCGGCTACCATCGTTACAGCGACATTAAGCGGCGAAATTAATTTCAAAGTGACGCAGGCATACCGATCTGACGCGGCTTGGCTGGTTTTTGGGCCGCTGACAGTCGTCGGAGCCATTTTGGTTCATTATCTCTACAAGGCTGTTCCCATCTTGGATAAGCAATTGGAACGGACCGTTGCTGTTACAGCCTATATTTTGATCGCATTAATTATTTTTGTGGGGGTGATCCAGCGCTTTGTCTTTTCAAGTCAGGTGCCATGGTCAACGACGATACCACCGCTGATCTTCATGATTATGTCTTGGTATGGGTGTTCCTATAATGTCAAACTACGCACGCACCTAAGCTTTAGCGAATTTCGCGCCAAGATGAGCCATACGCAGCAGTATTGCTGTTTGTTAATGGACAACATCTTGTGGTTTGTCTTTTGTGTCATCTGCGTGACGACCATGTCGCGCATTACGGTTAACACTTATGATAACTTTCAGATCGTGTTGGGGACTGACGGCATCATGCGTTGGTGGTTCATCATTACGATGCCGCTCTGCTTTATTATGATGGCGGGCCGCGTGGTCAGCAATGCGTTGATCGATTATTCGAAATACCGCAACGATGAAACGTTAATTGGTAAGGCCGTAATCGGGGGGGACATGTGATGACAGATGGCACGTGGATTACGATTATTTCTATCGCTGTGACAGGGCTGTTCATGTTGGGAACACCTGATTATGATGGCAGGCCGGGTGGTTGGCAATGCGCTGATCGATTATTCGAAATACCGCAACGATGAAACGTTGATTGGTAGGGCCATAATCGGGGGGGACATGTGATGACAGATGGCACGTGGATTACGATTATTTCTATCGCTGTGACAGGGCTGTTCATGTTGGGAACACCTGTGTTGCTGGTGATTTTCTACTGGTCGGTTGGCTGCAGTCTGGTGATCGGTTTAACCCTCGACAACGCGGGCAACGAGTTGCTGAACGTTTTCAAAGACGGGTTTGCGCTTTTGGCCATGCCTCTGTTTATCCTAACCGGAGACTTGATTAACAAATCAGGGATCGCCAAGCGCTTGTCGGATTTTGCCTATGCCTGCCTGGGTTGGTTGCGCGGTGGGCTGGCCATGGCAGCTATTGGGGCGTGTGGGTTGTTTGCTGCGATTTCGGGTTCGAATTCGGCGACTACGGCGACGATCGGGTCTATGTTGCACCCGGAAATGATCAAGGGTGGGTATGACGAACGGTTTTCTGCCGCGACTGCCGCCGCAGGTGGAACGGTCGGTATTATCATCCCACCATCCATCATTTTTATCGTTTACGGCTTTTTGATGAACTTGCCGATTTCTGATTTGTTTATTGCGGGGATCATCCCCGGCACGTTGATGGTGCTGGCGATGATGTCGATGTGCTTTGTGGTTTCGACGATGAACAAGTGGGGCTATCTGATAAAGTTATCGCCGTTTCGCGTTTTGAAAACGGCTGTCGGCGCTTGGCTCGGTTTCTTTGCGATTGGGCTGGTGCTGTGGGGGATCTACACAGGCAAGTTTTCGCCAACAGAAGCGGCGGGTGTTACCGTTGGCTTTGGTATCATCGTTGGTGTGATCAGCTATCCATTGAACAAAATGATGGGAACAAACCAAAGTTCAGCGGTGGATGAAAAACCCTTCTTTGCCATGATTGTGGTCGAAGGCTTTCGTGCGGCCGATGTGCCTTCGGTGGTTGGCCGTTCTGCTCAGATCGCAGGTATTCTGACGCCGCTGATCGCTGTGTCTATTGTGATGCAGCAGGTACTGGGTGCACTCGGAGCATCCCAAGTGATTGGTGATTTGCTGCGCGGGATGGGTGGATATTATCCGGTGCTCTTTACGGCGATGGCAATTGTGTTTGTGTCCGGGATGATCCTGGAATCCTTGCCCGTGACCATAATCCTTGCCCCGATCCTAGCGCCTATTGCCGCTTCGGTTGGGGTCGACCCAATTCACTTTGCGGTTGTGTTTCTGGTAGGGGCGTCGATCGGGTTTATTACTCCGCCATACGGGCTTAATCTTTATGTTGCATCCGGTGTAACGGGTGTTCCATATTTCCGCCTGCTCCGGTATTCTACGTTGTATCTCTTTTCGCTCATATCGGTCTGGGTGCTGGTCGCATTTACACCGGATCTTGCCTTGATGTTGCTTCCCGATAGATAAAATAAAAGGTCCTATGGCAGACGATCTTGAAAATCACTCTGATGGCCAAATCCCGACCAACTTACGGGTATTGGTTGTGCTCGAAGAGATCGCGCGCCGCGGGGTGGCAGTAAAACCCGCTATGCTGGTGGAACAGTTTGGACTACCCAAGCCAACCGTGCACAGGATACTGCAAACAGCAGAGGCCGAAGGGTTTCTTCAGCGTGATATTGATGGGAGATCCTATGGCCCGGGTCCGCGTTTGCGGGCCTTAGCCGTTAGCACAATGTCATCGGAACATTTGCGCACTGGGCGGCTGACAATCATGCGAGGCCTGGCGGCCAAGCTTGGTGAGACATGCAATCTGGCAACACCCGATCGCGAAGGTATGACTTATCTTGACAGGGCTGAAACAGAGTGGCCGTTGCGTATCCAATTGCCTGTAGGCACGCAGGTGCCGTTCCACTGCACCGCGAGTGGCAAAATGTACCTGTCGACCTTGCGTCCGCATGTGCTGCGTTCAGTCCTGAAAGGGCGCGCTCTGGAAAGGCTGACGGATCAAACTCTGACAGATATTGATGCAATTCAAGCCGAGATTCAGGCGACGCGTGAACGCGGTTATTCTACTGACAACGAGGAATTCATGACTGGCATGACCGCAATAGCAGTGCCAGTTTTGGACTATGACGGAAAGCTCATGGCGACACTTTCGGTACATGCGCCCGTACAACGGCGCAGCCTGTCGGACCTGATCGAAGGTTTGCCGGATCTTGTGGCGTGTGCCGCAACGCTTACAGCGCTGCATCTGGAGTAAGCGACAGAAAAGCGGGTGCAACGGTGCCAGGTCGGCAATGCTCAATCTCGGTCAGAATGTCTATGATCTGGCCGCCAAACTGGTCAGCAATTGCTTTTTTGTAAGGTGGCAGGTTCGTACACTCAAGCACCAGTGTGTTGCACCGCTCAGGGACACTCTGTGCCACAAGATGAGCGATCTCGCGGGCTGCAAGGGTTTCATCCAATGCGCGCGCGTCCTGCTTGATCACCTCGCGCAAGTGCATGTCGGGCCGCAACCCGACAACATGAGCCGCGCGTCCCGTGATCAGTGCCCTGTGGCCAGCCATCAGGGTATCAGCGTCAAAAGTTAGGATTGCCGTACGATCCGCCGGTGTATTCAGTCGATTCAGCGCGTTGAGTGCCGAGGCGATAAAAGGCCGGTCTGTCAGGGCCTCCAGGTGCTGCTGCCAGTAGGCCAGAAAGCCGCAAGACGTTGCAATCACCTCGCCCCGTGCTTGGGCCAACGCATCGGCAAATGGGGCAATGTCGACGCAACTTGGATCAGATGTCACAATGTTTGAAACCTGAGCCTGAGGTATGCGTATAATTTCAACCTTGGCGCAATAGCTTTGAGCGCAGGCCACATCACCGGGCACACGAGGAAAGCACGTGTCCAACTGCAGTACGGTTAGGGCCGTTGTCATTCTCGGGAGGCGCGGATGTTGTCTGGCAGCCACGTGGCCAGTTCTGGCCAGATCACCAGTATCACCACCATCAGCAACATCAGACCTACCATCGGGACTGCCGTTTTTGAAATGTACGATATTTCGTGGCGAGTCATGCCTTGTAGCACGAATAGATTAAAGCCAATGGGCGGGGTGACCTGTGCCATTTCGACTACAACAACGATAAAGATGCCAAACCAAATCACGTCGATGCCGGCCTGACGGATCATAGGCTCAACGATGGCCATGGTTAGCACCACTGATGAAATGCCATCAAGGAACATGCCAAGGGCAATGTAGAACACTGTTAGTGCTGCGATCAACGTGATTGGCGACAGGTTCATCTCGTCGATTGTTGCTGCCAATGCGCGGGGCAGGCCGGTAAAGCCCATCGCAAGAGACAAAAACGCGGCGCCCATAAGGATCAGCGCAATCATGGCACTGGTGCGCGTGGCACCCATCAGCGAGGCAAAGAAGGCCTGAGGCGTCAATGATCTTTGGAACATGGCCAGCACGAGCGACCCAAGAACACCAACCGCCGCAGCTTCGGTTGCCGTGGCCCAGCCAAAATACATCGATCCGATTACGGCAAAGACCAAAAGCAACACAGGCAACAGAAACCGGCTTTCAAAGATCATTGCACCCAGCGTCATACTGGGGTCCGGTTCTGGGCGCTCGTGTGGGCGCAGGAAATGCCAGCCGATGATATAGCTTGCAAAAAGCGCGGCCAGAACGAGGCCAGGAACGATACCGGCCATGAACAACTCGATGATGCTTTCGTTGATCGATACACCATAGACAATCAGTGTCAGAGATGGCGGGATCATGAGGCCCAGCGTCGCCGCGCCCGCCAGCGTTCCGATGATCATATATTCGGGATATCCGCGCGCGCGCAGCTCGGGGATCGACATTTTGCCCACTGTGGTCAGCGTGGCCGCTGATGATCCCGAAACAGCGGCAAAGATGGTACATCCCGCAATATTTGTATGTAAAAGGCCGCCGGGCAGCCAGCGCATCCATGGGGCGAGGCCCCGGAACATGTCTTGTGACAATCGGGTGCGATATAGGATCTCGCCCATCCAGATGAACAGGGGCAAAGCCGTCAGGGTCCAACTGCTGGCACCAGTCCAGATCGTGGTGATCATCGCATCACCTGCGGGGCGGGTTGTGAACAGCTCCATCCCTACCCAGGCAACACCCATCAGCGCAAGGCCCACCCAGATTGAAGATCCTAACAAGGCAAACAGAACAAAGAGAAAGACGACTGTTGCATAGGCTTCGGTCATTCCACTGCCTCCCCTTGAATCGGATTTTCACCGGTAGCCAGCATTCGACACAGAGTATCCCAAAGTGCGATGGCCAAAAGAACTGTACCGATCGACATGGCAAGCTGCGGCACCCAGACTGGTGTGTAGATCAGCTTAGTCGAAGTGTCAGAAAGTGCAGCCCCCCAATCGCCTGGCGCGCGGGAGGGCAGACTAAGAACTGTGACCACCCATTCCGGGATCTGGTCCTGACCTTGGGTCCGGTCGTTCAACATCTCGGAAAAAATGTTGGTCTTTACCGCGTAACGCGCAAAATAAGTGGCAATCACGGCCGCGCCAAACACGGCAAAAACATCTAGCCAGCGATTAAGGAACCGGTTGGCATTCAGCAAGATTGAAACCCGAATATGTGCCCCGCGCGTCATCGCATGGGCGAGTGCAAAAAATGATGTCGCCGCCATTGCATATCCCGCGAATTCGGTTGTGCCGGGAAGGGCGACGCCGATCCACCGCGCAATCATACCTGCGACGATCAACCCGAGAATTGTAACCATGAAACAGGCCGCAATCGCGCCTGATGCAAGGTATAGGCGATCCAGTCCGCGCCAAAGTGGGCGCAAGATACGCGCCGCCCGGGGCCCAAGCCACCAGCAGATCAATGCAAATATGCTCGGAAATACAAACAGCCACACCCACAGGGGCAGGCCCATCACCGGGGACCAGTCACGCATTTTGGGGGCTCCTGAAAGTGAAAAGGGGCGGCTGGGGCGCCGCCCCGAGTCGGGCTTAGTTGCCTTTGAAAGCGTCAATGATGGCTTGACCCGCGTCACCGGCGTCGGCCAGCCATTGTGCTGTCATTTTTTCACCGATCACTTCCAGTTCAGCCAGGAATTCAGGCGAAGCTTCTGTGACGGTCATGCCATTCTTGGCCAGTTCGTCAAAATAGAAGTTGGCCAAGTTTTCTGACTTGGCAGCACAGGAGGCTGCGGTTTCGTCGGCGGCTTTTTGGATGCCCGCTTGGGTCGCTTCGTCCAAACCTTCCCATACTTGTGAGTTTACCATCACATAGTTGCGCGGCAACCAAGCATTTACTTTGTAATAATGGCTCAAATGCTCCCATACCTTGCGGTCATATCCAGTTGAGCCGGAAGAAATAAAGGATGAGGCTACGCCTGTGGCGAGGGCTTGGCTGAGCTCTGCAGCCTCGATTTGCACTGGGATCATGCCCAATTCTTCGGCAAAGGTAGCTGTGGCAGAGTTGTAGCTGCGGAACTTGATGCCCTGCGTATCTGCCGATGATCCGACTTCTTTGTTGAAATAGAAACCTTGTCCCGGCCATGGGCAGGTATACAGCGCCACCAGATTCAGGTCAGCCATCTGCGCGTTCACGGCGTCGCGCGCCGCTTCCCACAATTTGGCGTTGTCGGCGTAGCTGGTTGCAAGGAACGGCAGGTTGTCCCAGCCAAGCAGCGGCGCTTCGTTGGCATGGGCAGACATGAACCGTTCACCAATTGGGACCTGACCGGTCTGGATTGCCCGTTTGATATCACCACCACCAAAAAGTGAGCCGCCGGGATGGACGGTGATGTTGATTGCACCATCCGTGTACTCGGCAACACGCTGGGCAAACAGAACACCCTGTTCAGAGTGGTAGTTGGTGGCCGCATAGGCCATTGGCATGTCCCAGTTCTGGGCGTGGCCATCGGCCAGTGCGACCGTGGCGGTCAGAGCGAGCGCTGCGCCTGCTTTAAATACATATGTCATGGTGACTCCCTGTTGAAATGCCCGCTTAGTGGGCTTTGTGTTTTGAAGGATCAAAAGGGCTCAGGTCAATGTTTGGCCTTGCCCCAGAAATCAAGTCTGCAATCAGACGACCTGTTTTCGGACCACCTGTCAAGCCAACGTGTTGATGCCCAAACGCGCTGTAACTTAGACCTTGGGCATCATTTGGCCCGATAACTGGCAGGCTATCCGCCGGGGCAGGTCGATGCCCCATCCATTCATCAATGTGATCATACTGGACATTGGGCAGCAGTTGAGCGACCTGCCGTTTCAACAGCGCAAACGGCGCAACACTGGGGCCAAGCTTCAAGCCGCCGAACTCGACGACGCCAGCCGCGCGTATGCGCCCCTCCATCGGAGTGATGACGAACTTGCCTGCCGCAACCATCATAGGCGCACGCGGCATAACAGAGGGATTAACCAGTTCGATATGATATCCCCGCTCGCTTTCCAACGGCACCTTGATTCCAAGCTTGTGCGCGATGGCCTTTGACCAGGGGCCTAAAGCAAAGACAATGGCATCGGCCTGCATTGGTCCGGCTTCGGTCATGAGCGCGCTGATTTGACCATTCTCCATCTCGATGTCATGAATTGCGCTGATCTCTAGCGTGCCGCCCTGTTCGACAAAATGGTCGGCGAGCGCTTTGACATAGGCGCCTGGATCCGAGATCCTGCCATGGTCCAGACACCTTACAACCGTTTCGAATGCATCGCCATAGATCGGGTCAAAAGCTGCATATTCGCTGCCGTGCAGCACCTCGTAGCGGACGCCAACAGAATCGCGCTTGCGCCAGCCATAGCTGTCCGCGTCGAATGCCGCCCGGGTCTGATAGCCAAAGCAATAGTCATCGTTGGCAATGTAGCGTTCCGCCGGTGTGCCGGCTGCAAGGGCCCGATGCTGTGCCGCGGAATCAAGCAAAAGTGTGCTCATCGCTTGGGCGTAACGATCAACATGCGTGTCCGTCGCAAATTTCATGTATTGGGCAAGAAATGGCAGAAGTCGCGGCAAGTAGCTCCAGCGCAGAAACAATGGCGCTTCTTTGTTCAGCAGCATCCCGGGTGCCTTACGCAGCAAACCCGGAACGGTTACGGGCACGACGGCACCCGCCGCCAACACCCCCGCATTGCCATAGCTGGTACCAGACGCGGGGCCGGTCCGATCCACTACCGTTACACTGTGGCCTGCGCGTTGCAGCCAGATCGCGCAGGATATTCCAACGATACCGGCACCGGCCACCAGGATATTCTTCCGTTTCATATGTCAAAACCAACGCTATTTTTGGCGTAGGCACAAGACCGGTCACAGCTTGCGCGACCAAAGCTTTTCAATAAGGGCAAACAACGAACCGCTGGGCAGGGTAATTGATGTTGCGGGACGTCCTTATGGTCATCATGCAACTCCTGAGCGACCGACATCGCTTTGATTGCTATTCAACCAGATGGCATGCCACGCGCACGCCGCGCACATCGCGCAACTCAGGCCGCGTTGTTCGGCACAGTTCTGTTGCACGCGAACAGCGCGGATTATACGCGCAGCCGGGCGGTGGGTTGATCGGATCAGGAATTTCGCCAGTTGGTGGCGGCACTTCGCGGCCAAAGGCGCCCAGTTGCGGTGCAGCGGCCAGCAACATCTGAGAATAGGGATGTTTCGGATCATCAAAGAGCGTGTCCGGGTCTGCCTCTTCTACCAGTCGCCCCAGATAGAGCACTCCAATTTTGTCGGCCATATGCTGCACAACCGTCAGATCGTGACTGATGAACAGATAAGTTAGCCCGAATTCGTCCTTAAGGTCGCTCATCAGGTTCAGGACTTGCGCCTGCACCGACACGTCCAGCGCACTTGTTGGTTCGTCGCAGACGATCAGCTTTGGCTCTGAGGCCAGTGCGCGGGCGATACAGATCCTCTGACGCTGTCCGCCCGAAAATTCATGGGGAAATTTGCCTGCATCACGAGCGCTCAGGCCCACCTGCTCAAGTAATCGTTCGGCTAGCCCGTCTGTTTTTCCTCCACGGGCTGCAACGGGTTCGACAATAATGTTTCGCACCCGCCATCGCGGATTGAGCGAGGCAAACGGATCCTGAAATATCATTTGGATGTCGGCGCGCACGTCATCGATCTTTTTCGCATCACTTTCGCGGGCCAAATCGACACCACGGATTTCCACAGAGCCCGATGAAGGGCCCAAAAGCCCGACCAACATCTTGCCAATTGTCGATTTGCCAGAACCGCTTTCACCGACCAGTGCGTAAACAGAGCGCTCTTCGATCTCGAAAGATACATCAGAAACCGCTGTTAGCAATGCGCGTGACCTGCGCTCGATCAGCCGGTTCAGCCATGGCTTGGAGACATCGAAAATGCGCGTCAGATTGCGAATGGACACCAGAGCCATCAAGTTACCCCTTGGCTGGTAAGAGGATGAAAACATGCCGAGCGCCCGGCGCCATCCTGAATGCTCGGGCCCGGCTCCTGGCGGCAGTCGTCCTGCACCCGCGGGCAGCGCGGACCAAAGGCGCAGCCCGCGGGCAGCGCGTCAAGCCGCGGCATTGCGCCGGGTATCTGATGCAAGCGCGCCCTGCCGCGCGAAGCCAGCGGCGTCGATCCCATCAACCCATCCGTGTAGGGATGGCACGGCCGCGTCAACACATCGCGCACAGGCCCCAGTTCGGCCAGTCTGCCAGCATACATAACCGCGACGCGGTCTGCCGCTTCGGCGATGACGCCCATGTCATGGGTGATCAGCATGACGGCAGTGCCACGCTCGTGACACAGCCGCTTGAGCAGGGCGATGATCTGGGCCTGAACGGATACATCAAGCGCGGTTGTGGGTTCATCTGCAATTATCAGGCTTGGCTCGGCGCACAACGCAAGGGCGATGACCACGCGTTGTCGCATCCCGCCCGAGAATTCGTGTGGATAGCTATCGACGCGCTCAGATGCCCCCGGAATGCCCACTTCCTCAAGGGCTGCGACAGCTCTGTTGCGCGCGTCCGCCTGTGAGATATCAAGATGGGCCAACATGGTCTCGGTCAACTGGTCACCGATTTTGAGAAGTGGATTGAGAGAGGTCAGAGGGTCCTGAAACACCATTCCAATTTCCTTACCGCGCAGGCACCGCATCGCTTCGCCCTGCAGGTGGTCAATGCGGGTTCCGTTCAGGTGGATTTCTCCGGCAGAGATATGTGCAGGCGGGCTAAGAAGACCGATGACAGCATTGCCCGCCATTGATTTTCCGGCACCTGATTCTCCCACGACGCCCAGAATTTCGCCTGCCGCGATGTCATACGAGACACCGTTTACAGGCCGCAAAGTCCCTTGGCGCGTGGGAATATCGACGCTAAGATTGCGGATAGAGAGGATTGGGCTGGTCATATACAGGGGTTCCACACGGGCTTTCGATCCACGCTTAGGCTCTTTTCAGTTCTGTCTTTTAAATCTGACATCTCGCCTTCAATAGCAGTATAAAATGCCAAAACGTCCTGGTCGTTGCAGATCGCGCCTGGCGGGATTTGCGATGCTTCGAACGCGTCAAGTTGTTCTTCTGTACCGGGTCCATTTCGCGAAACGAAATCACGGTGTAGTTCCAGCAGCTCCACCAGGGACGCGTGTGTTCCTGTTCCTGACTGCTCACAGTTACGCGCGTAAGCCTCGAGCATTGTGACGATTGAATAGGTGCACAGCACAGCACCCCGTTTATCAAATGCGGGTTCTGT
>Ga0206126_10002004_pt1 | contig 23329 bp, 22 predicted proteins | sample Helgoland_Spring_5_FD_148621 | JGI IMG/M metagenome (GOLD analysis project Ga0206126, IMG submission 148621) | Pelagic subsurface seawater microbial communities from Kabeltonne, Helgoland, North Sea - Helgoland_Spring_Bloom_20160412_1 | ecosystem: Environmental > Aquatic > Marine > Epipelagic ...
ACTTTTATCTAATACACTTTTATCTAATACACTTTTATCTAATACACTTTTATCTAATACACTTTTATCTAATACACTTTTATCTAATACACTTTTATCTAATACACTTTTATCCATATTATTTATATTTATTTATATTTATATTTATTTATATTTATTTATATTTAAATATTATATAATGTTAACAAACTTATGTATTCCTGCTATTTTAAATATTATGTTTTCATTAACATATATTATTATAGATACACTTAGAAATAACTATTCTAATGCGATTATAAAATTTTTTGTTATGATTATATACACTTTATTTTTTGATGTTCTATGTAAAAAAGGATTTTCAACTATAGTATGGTTTATTGTATTTATTCCCATAATTATGGATACGATAATATCAATATTTATTCTTTTTATTTTTAAACCTATACAAAATAAAAATATATATATTTAATTTAAAATTTAATTTAAATGTATTAATAATAGTATTAATAATATGAAAAAATTTAATTTTTATAATTATTGTTTAAACGCATACGACAATATTAAAATAAATACTACATTTTATATAGAAAATATATATAATAATATATATAATAATATATATAAAAAAATACCAAAATATGATTATTATAATACTTTTACTATAGAAAATATATATAATAATATATTTTGGTATTTTTTTAAATTACAAAATATAATCAGTTATATATATATAAAATTCTATAATAAATTCTATAATAAATTCTATAATAAATTCTATAATAAATTCTATAATTTTGTTGGATATTTAAAAAAAGAAAAAAATGTGTATTTAATTAATGAAGATGGTATTGAAATAATGAATTGTCATTACGATGATTTCTCGTTAAAAAACAAAAATCTTAATAATTCTAAAATATTTTATTTAAATAAAAATAATAATAATAATAAAACAGATATTATAATATTTGATGATATTAATAATTTTAATGATTTTAATAAAAATAAAAATTACAATTATAGTAATATTAAATTTATTGGAATTAATTTAGTTTTTAATAAAAATGATTATATGATTAATTTAAACAATATAAATATTTTTATAGAGAATAATATAATTTTTGATTCTATATTTATAAAATGGTATATGAATAAATATTATAAATTAAAAATTAGCAATGATTATAATTTAATGTTTTTGAATGAAGATATTAAATATATGAATATGAATTATAAAGAGAATGATAAAGGTATTCTTATTGAAAAAGATAAATATATATATTTATAAATTAAACATTTTAACAATAATAATTAATTATATAAAAATATAAAAATATAATTAACAATAATAATTAACAATATTAATTAATTATATAAAAATATATAAATATAATATATTTTTATATTTAATGGAGGGAAACAATAAACTACATAAATTAAATGACAAATGGACATTATGGGCACATTTACAACATGATACAAATTGGGGCAAAGATAGTTATATAAACTTAAATTCTTTTAATTATTTAGAAGAATTACTATCTCTATATAAGAATATAGATGATAAATTAGTAAATAATTGTATGTTATTCTTAATGAGAGATGGTATTTTTCCAAGTTGGGAAGATACAAAAAATATAAATGGTGGTTGTTTTTCATATAAAGTTTTAAATAATAATATTTTTGATACATGGAATAAATTATCATATTCACTTATAGGTGAAGTATTAACTGATGATGATAATTTAATGAAAAATATAAATGGTATTACTATATCACCTAAAAATAATTTTGGAATTATTAAAATATGGATTTCTAATTGCGAACAACAAGAAACAACAAATATTTGCCATATAGATGGTTTAACTACTGAAGGAACTATTTTTAAAAAACATGTTAATTAATTGTTCGGTAACGCGGCTAAACACAATTTAATTTCTCCTAACGAAGCAACATTATATTTAACTATTAAAGGTAAATCATTTTCAAGATATAATTCAATTTGACTACATAAATTTGTACATTTAATAAAATAACTTAAATTTTTTAAAGAAAATTCACCTTGAATTATTTTACAATGTTCTTGTTTTTGAATAAATTCCATAGTACCATCGTTTTCAGCACGTCTTATTTCAGCATTTGCGAAACCGCCTTTACATTTAAATATCAATTCAGCACTATTATGTGTTGTTACAGATTTTATTTCAATCTTATCTGATATACAAGATAAATCTCTTATTATTTTTTGAAAATCTACTGAAGGAAGATTGATTACTGACGAAAATTTTACATCAGGTACTTCCAATTCTTCCATTTCAGGTTCTATTAATTTTAATTTTTGAATTTTCTGTTGTTTAATATCACCATTCTCAAATTTTAAACCTAGATATTGAACAATACCATCATTATAATCATTATTTTCTATGTAAATAGTTAATGTGTCGTCATTATCAATTGTGTTTATTAATTTAAATAAATGAAACATATTCACACCTATTATTATCTTACTCTTATTACATTCATATAATTCAAAATTTTCTGATTTTAAAAATAAATGTGCTAGAATTGTATGAGATTTATCCATATTTATTATTTTTATTCCTTCGCTCGTAAATACCATATTCGTTTCTAGTAATATATCTTTTAACGCAGTCATTAACGTTCTAAATGGTGATATCTGAACCGTTTTTATCGTTAAAATATTACCAGAATTATTATCATCGTTCATATTTATTGTATTATTTGACATTATATTAAACTTATAAAAATCTTTAAATCATTACTATATTTTTATTTATAATAATATAAAAATAAATTAAATATTTTTATAAGCATGAATAAACAACTTATAAAAATGATTAATACTTTATATAATAAATATAATGATAATATTAAAATGAAAAATGAATTAAATAATTATATTATTAGAGTTTTACCTGATCATTTAGAAAATATTCATAATATTCATTATATTAATAAAACTGAAATAAATGATTTATCTACTGAATTTCTAAATCAAAATAAAATATTTTATATTAATAAAACTGATATTTTTATATTGTATGATGATAATAATTATATTCTTATAAAAGAAGACTTATTATATCAGAAAATATTCAATAAAATTACAAATTATAATAATTTGCGTAATTTGAAATTTGAAATTATTGATAATATTATGAATTTAATAAAAAATAATAAATATACCGATGCTATACCTGAGTCTAATACTATACAAAATACTATAAAATTCTTATATCCTATGTTTAATACAAAAAATGAAATAAAATATTTTTTAACTATTATAGGTGATATAATTTTACAAAAAAATATTAATTTGACATTTTTTTTTTTATCAAAAAATATTAAAAATTTATTTAATATTATTGAAAATAAAATTAATTCTTTATTTGACTCACATAATATATGTAATAAATTAAAATATAAATTTCATGAACATTCATTTGAATCGTCAAGACTTATTAATATTAATAGTAAAGGATATATTGAACTTTATGATAATAAAAAATATTTAGATAAAAAAATATTAAATATGATTTTTGTTGCTTGTCATTATAGCGATAGATATAATAATTCTGAAGGTTTTTTGGATAATTGTACGGATCAGTCATTTATTGAACATGTTACTTTCTTAAAATTTAATTCGGTTGATTCAATTATAAATAATTTTATTACAAGTTCTATACAAAAGTGTGATAATTCATATATTAATAATAAAAATATGTTATATTTATGGAAATTATATTTGGAAGAACTTAATATACCTAATATAATTTTTCATAATAATTTCAAAAATAAAATTAAAAATATTATAAATTATGATAATGAAAATGGTATTTATATAAATATTACTAGTGTTAAATTACCTTTCGTATCCAATTTTTTAAAATTTTGGGAAGAAAATATACAAGTATGTTATTTAGAAAATAGTAAAATTCAAAATTCTATTTTTGAAATTGATGATATATTATTATTATATAAAAAATATAATTCGAATATTAAAAATTATTTTAACGATATTAAATTAGTTAATCTTATTAAATTTTATTTTAACGATGTTATTATTAAAGATAATAAATATATTACTAATATATTTTGTTCTTTATGGGACAAAAATAAAGATATTATTGATTCGATTGAATTATATAAAGAAAATTGTTTTAATATAATCCAAAAAAATATTAAAAATATTTTCACATTATATGACGCATATAAATTTTATTTAAACTTTTCTAAAAAAAAAATTATCAGGTCAAATAAAAAATATTTTGAAGAAATTTCTATTAATTACATTAATAAAAAAAATATTAATAAAGAAGGTATTATTGATATTTCATGGTTTAAAAATAATAACATTATTATTAATGATATTAATGATATTAATGATATTAATGATATTAATGATATTAATGATATTAATGATATTAATGATATTAATGATATTAATGATATTAATGATATTAATGATATTCATAGTAATAATTATGAAATAAAATATGAAATAAATAATATTATTAATGAGATTATAAATTCTATTACACCTTTGAAAATTTAAAACACCGATTATAAGTTTAAATATATATATATATGGTTATAAACTATATATTATTAATGACTATACCAAAAATTATTCATGAAACATACAAAAATTATAATTTACCTTCAATGGATATGATAATGTTATAAAAAGCACAGGTCCTTTGTTTGTTTGTTTGTTTTTAATATGTATCATAGCTATTTGAATAAAAATGATATTAATATTCCCGAACGAATGTTATTACATTCACCTACAAAAAATAATAATCAATATATAAAATAATTAAAAAATAAAGGGTGGTATGGTATGCATTTGTGTACTGGATTATGGTTAGATGATAAATTATAACATATAAAGTGTATATAGAAAATACCACCACACAAATATCAACATGAATAAACTTTTTTGTTTTGTCATCTTTAAATTTGGATATAATAAATTCATATGATACAACACAATCAAATAGTCATTTTATATGAGTAAATAAATATTAAAACTACTAGGAAATATTTTATTATTTATTTAGCATACAGAATAATTATAAATCAACAATTGGAAATTATACGAATTAGATAATATATCAAATCTAATTATAAATTTAATAGTGTTGTTGAACTATATATTATATTCTGGAATAGTATATTCACATTTATCGTTTAAATACCATTTAGTAATTATTTTTGGATTTTTTTTATTTGATATAATATCTTCTGGTCTATATACATTATTATCAATATCTATATAATAATTAATACCTTTAATTTCTTGAATATAAACTTCAACTTTACGAATTGGATTTACTGCTTCTTCATCTAATTGAATTGAACCATGGGGAGTTCCTTTAATATGTGTTCCACAATATATTTCTTCCAATTTCCTCTTTCTTGTACATTGTTCACCATTACACCTTTTCGCATTACATCTATCAAATACAGGCACAATGTTTTTGATTCTTTTTCTTTTCTTAAAATCTTCATTTGTTAGTTCCAATCTATCATAATCATATATATATTTTAATATCATATGTGATACATCATTATTTGAATTATCAGTTATTTTAATATTATTTTTAATAATGATATTTTTAAAATCATTCTTGAATTTCAATAGATGATTATCAACTTTATTACTAATTCTTTTTTCCATTATTTATTATTTGTTTTACTTATTATTTGTTTTACTTATTAAATTATTAATAAATTTATTTCAATTTTATTATTTAATTAATTAATTAATTATTTGACATTCATTATTATAATTTTTAAATAAATATGTATATATTATTATCGTATCATATTAAAATAATAAAAACTCATCTTAATAATATTTTAATTAGATTTTTAATTAAATTTAAACATTATAATGTAATATAATATTACATTATAATGAACGAAAAATTATGGTATTTATATATTATTAAAAATAAAAATTGTACTTATGTTGGTGTATCACCTGACCCAGTTAGAAGATTAAGACAACATAATTGCGAAATTAAAGGAGGTGCTAAATATACAATTTCAAAGGGTAAAGGTTGGAAACACGTATGTTTAATTAAAGGATTTAAAAATAAAATTCAATCTATGCGGTTTGAATGGGCGGTGAAACACGTATTACCCAGAAATGAAGGAGGTATAAAAAATAGAATCAAAAAATTATACCAAGTATTAAATAAAGAATATTGGACTTCAAAATCAGAACCCGCAAATACGATTCCATTACAAATTGAATGGAATATGGATATTCCTTTCGATGAAGATTATGAATATACGCTGCCTTCATATGTTTCAGAATATAAAAATATAACACTAAAATAAATACCATGTAAAACGCCGATTTAATTTATATTTATACAATTTTGTCTATTTGCCGCGAAATCATTATATACCTCTTTTTTATATGTTCAACATTTATCCTTGTCCAATTATTATTTTCTTCAAAATACAATGTATTCTTTATTGATTTTCTGATGTGTTCCAAAATCTATAAAAAATATTTTGATAACCTTTGAAAAATATGCAAAGTTATAAAAGGATTTTGACTATTTTAAATATGACAAATAAGTCGGCGTTTTAAATGTTCAAATGTGTAAAACACTTTTGTGTATGTATATAAACAAATATGTTAGAGTTAAATTATTTATTACGATTTCTTCTAGTATATTTTTTGTTTTTAATTTTGTGTGAGTTTTTTCTTTTTTTTTTACGAACAATATTAAATATATCTGCTTCTTTATAATCATTCGTTAATAATTTAAATATATCAGGCATATTATCAAATGTAAGTTGTTTGTCTAAATTAAACATATTAATAAATTTATCTATAAAACCACCTTGTTTAATATATGATATTTTTTCTTCATCTGTTAATGAATTTGAATTACTGCGATAATGTACTACTTTATCCAATAACTTCTGGTATTTTTTAATTTTTTCTGTATCATCCATTACTTTATTTAAACAGAAAAATATACGTTGAATATATTTACTAACTTTAATAGCAAGATTATTGTTATTTTCGTAGTTTCCTTCTTTAAAACTAGACGATTGATGATGAACTAAATCAATAATGTTTTCAACACCAGCTATTATATAATTTTCTTTTTTTAATATAAATTCTAAATCTTTATCTCTTTTGGCTTGTATACCATATACAACGACAAGAATCGATGATAAAGTATAGTATGCTTCTATAGAAATAGAATTCATCTTCAAAATATGTTCAATAAATGACATGTCGTTTTTTAATATTTTATTTTTTCCATTCATTTTATACAATTCATCATCCATATCTTCCGATAATTCTAATAATTTTGAATACTTTTTTTCTATTACTTCATCTGATAAAGATTCATGTGAATCACGTTTTTTTTTTAAATATTCTATTTCTAAATTAAAATGACGATCTTCACAAGGTACGGGTACATAATGATTTTTTTTCATATTTACAAGAAATAATTTAATATTAATGTCGGTTAATAATATTTTATTACTATTAAATAAAATTAAGTCAGGACATACATAAAAGTTAGAATCAAACATTTTAGACATAGTAGTTATAATTGACTTATCTATTTTCATAGAATTTTTGAATTGTTTTAATAAACAACTAACTATATAATAAATACCAGGTCCTGCAAAAGTAACATCATAATCAGATGTTGGATTTACACTACCAAACGCATTCATTAATATTACATCACGTAAATTATTATTTTTTAAAAATTTTTTATATTTACTATTATCTATTTTATTGATTACTTCTTTTACAATGTAATCAATAAATATTTTTCTTGTAGAACCCATGAATTCAATTAAATTATCTTCATTAACATATTTATTACTATTATTCAAATAATCATAACGATCTTTCGCTTGACGATTGTTATATTTATCCGTAACACATTCCCATCCACCACAATTACTATTTTTTTTATAAATATTATTAACAATATCCAGCAATGTTTTATTTGAACAATATTTATTTTTATCACTATTCATAATATTATATATAAATATTATATATAAATATAATGGTTTGTGAAACTACTTGTGTTATTTCAATGGTATTTATAATAGCGAATCTTTACGTATCTCTAAATATAAAAGATAGTAAAAAAAGTAATTTCTATAATATGTTGAATAATGTCGAAATAGAAAAATATGAAAAAATTATTAATGAACGTAGAAAAATATATTTAGAAGGATATGTATTGGGATTAATTTTATCATTCATTGTATTAATATTAAATAAAAAGTATAAATTTCTAGGTAAGAATAGTATTATTTGTTTAATTGGATCAATCACTCTAACATTTAATTATTTTTACTATATGTTATCACCTAAAACAGATTATATGGTATTACATCTTGATAAGAAAGAACAACGTGTAGAATTACATAAAATTAATAGATACATGCAGATAAAATATCATATTGGGTTAGTTATAGGAATATTTTCTGCTATGATATTCACAAAATCTTGTCATTAATATATTATATATTATATAAATATAATGATAGAAAAAATTTATCATAATTTTTTCATAGTTATTGTATATATATTGGGTATGATGATTAAAATTTCATATTTTATGTATTAATAATATAATATATTATATTATATATCATTATATATCATTATATCATTATATATCATTATATCATTATATCATTATATCATTATATCATTATATCATTGCCCCCGTGCGTATCGATTTATATCCCGTATTTATTTCTTATAATAAAGTTGTTTTACACTTTTACACCCTTGAATATTTAAAACCGCACCTTTATGTATAAAATTAAAGGAAACTTCAAGGTTTGCGCCTATTTAAAAGGCACGTAAATTTTGATTTGTGAATTATTCTAAAAACCCTGATGAGTAATTATGCGTGTTTAAACATTCTTTTAATGAATTCTTATTGATTATTTTTATGTATTCATTACAAAATACAATATAGTTATTTCTATTATCCCATGGTTTTTTTCCATCATCAAACAAATATGCGTGACCCTTACACGTATAATCAGGTTCACGATTTAATCCAATATATTTATATTCACGATTAACGATATAATAATTATTATTAATATCCCACCGAATTACATAAGGTATATATTTTCGTAAGAATGTGTAATCATAATATTTTGAATTTATTCTATACAAAGTTATCATATTATAATAGTATATTCCTACATATATTCTAAAAGTATCATAATCTTTAAGATTTTCATTTTTTTTAAAGATACGTAAAGATTCGTCTTCCATAGTAGAATATAAACAAGTATTAATAATAGTATTGCAGTGAAATAATTGCCTAATTTTTATTTCTTCACTTATTATTATTCTACTTTCTGTGTCTATTTTACTTTGTAAATTACTTTGTAAATTACTTTGTAAATCATCGTAATTTTCAATATTTATATAAAATTTAGTTTTATTGATTTTACTTATAAATTTTGTTGAATTTATATCATATGTTTTATCAACACATACTAATTTTTTATTAATTAAATGATTAAAATATTGTAAATTATCATAATCTGACATGTGATATTCAATAATATAGTCGTTATCGTTATAATGTAGATTATGCATTAATTTAGAATTTATATAATTTACAACATATGTATTATTTTTGTCATTTCTATATTCAGGAAATTCATAGCTAATTTTTATATATTTTTTATTTCCTCCAAAACTTTCGTCATTTCTATAATCAGGAAATATTTTACGTATTTTTTCACATAATAAATTAAATTTTTTTTTATCTTCTTGTTCTTTATATTTGTCATCATCATCTTCCTCTTCTTGTTCTTCCTCAGTATTTAATTCATTTTTTATAGTTAAATAAATTATATCAATCATGCCTTTATATTCACCTTCAAAATATTCATTACCAATATCTTTTCTTTGTTTGAAATTTACTTTAAATTTTTCAAGAACAAGTCTTTCTATATTTTTACAATTATTGCAAATCATTTGAAATAACAGAACCGAATCTTTTGGGTATTGGTTAAATCTTTTATGGTTTTTTTGTTTAGTCATTCCAACTTTATAAATATTCTCTTTTAAATTTTTAAACTCTCGTTCTTGTAATAAATAAATATATTGGGACGACATCATAATATCGTTCATTTGTAGATTGTTAAATAGATTGTTAAATAGATTGTTAAATAGATTGTTAAATAGATTTTATATTATTTTGTTTCAATTTTATAAAATATAACCAAGGTCTTTTTATTTTATTTGGTTCTCCAACTGCCTTAATTCCATTAAAACTATAATATTTTCTTATTTCAGGTATTAATTCCATGATTTTATTTTGTATTTCTTCATTCTTATCTAATTCATAAAGTGTATATGTATTCTTGTTTTCAAATCTAATATGGATACATTTTTTTCTATTATTTATTCTTGTTCATTTTTATAAAATTAACTTTTCAACCGCATAGGCATCGTAAATATACTTAAAATACACAAATAAGTTTTAAGTATATTATTTATAAATTTTTAATTTTATTTTTATTGTAGATGGTTCTAATTAAATGAGAACGATTCGGTTGAAAACGTGTTCGAATAAATTTAAATATTATTTTGATTTAATGACCCTCTATAAAATATAATATATTTGATTTTTGTATAACTGAAATCAATCAATGAAATGTTTGTATAATCATAGTTAATATCACAAACGAATACTTATCATACCATATAATATAATTTTTGTCTAACACACACCTTATAATTTAAAAACTTTCGAATGAAAAGAAATGTTCGTCTGTGAATTCATTATCACCATAATCGAAATCTTCATTAGAATAATTAGATAAATCATTAACTTCATGTTCTATGTCTTGTTCTCTCAATTTATTTTCAATATAATCAAATTCATATATATCTCTATTCATGTCATTAACTAGACTATTTTTATCCAATTCAAATCTGATTATTGCGTTTTTCTCCATATCTTGTATTTCTTGTTCGTATGTTTTTGTATTATAACTAACAAGTCCTTTTTGCAATCCCTTGCCCCATTTTTCAAGTTTATTATTTTTAAATATATTCTCAATTTCTCTCTCTTCGTTTGATAAATTACCTAAAAACTCGGTAATTAAATATTTCTCTTGTTCTTTTAATTTAAATACTTTATCTTGTATGGAAGAGTAATCAGAATATATAATATTCTTATCAGCACAAACGTTTTGTATAAACACGATCAAAATTTTAGAAATTTTTTGTGATACTTCTAATTGATTTCCCATAACAATATCAAGTTCAGATATTTCGCCTTGATTATATGTTTCAATGTTTTCTTCACTCTTACTTTCCATTTGTTGAATAATAGGTTGTTGAATGATAGTAGTATTGTCTTTTAAATTCATAATATTAGTTAAAATAAGCAAGTAATAATATTTGAATAATAGAAATATTAATCTTCTATCAAAAATACTATTTTTATAATATATATTGTCTCCCATTTTAATAGGGGATATATATATTGTTCTATTAACTAATTTTAATATATTATTATTTTTCATAATATATTCCATAATAATATTAGTTTGATTGTCATTTGTTAATTCTTGTAAACCAGTATAATATTTTTTAATGAATTTTTTAATATCGTTATTGTGTCTGTTAGACAATTTCCAGTGTTTTGGAACATTAATATCAGAATAATCTAAATTATTAATAACAAAGTTTGGAAATACAGAAATGATATTATATAATGAATTTTTAACATATTCAATCATTTTATTAATGGAGTTGTCTGTTTTTTCATTATACATGGTTTCTTTAAAATAATCGAACCTTTCAAATTCTAATATACAATCTTTAAAATTTTTAAATTTTAATTTAGTTACATTACTATCACTATTTATAAAATCAAATAATTCATCTTTCATTATTTTATTATTTTCGTCCAAATAATTTTTAAAATCACGAATATTATCTTTATTTTCAATAGAAAGTAAGAATTTATCAACAAATTCTTCTTTTATATATGTATCATTATTCGTTTTAATATCTAATAATATATTTTTAATAATATCCATATCATTAATAGTTTCAATATTTAAATCTATATCAACAACATTGCTATTATTAACAATATTTAATAGTTTATTAAAATCTTCAATCGAATAATTAATTCCATTATTTTTTAATGTTTGGATTTTTTTAGTAATGTCATCATTAATATTATAATCGTTAGGTTTTACAGAACATATACGTAGTAATTTATCATTAATAGGTCTTTCAGTATCATACTTACAATATGATATAAATGTTCTATATATGGTTTCTTCTGTAAATTGTTCCAATAACTCTGGAAATTTAACCCTTGTGTCACTTTTATCAAATAATATCGGTGCATTCGTTAAATTCTCAATATCGTTCAATATATTGTTTAGTTTATTAACATTTTTATTGTATTCAACTATATCACTATTAATATTAGAGAAATATATAAAAGGATTATAATTACCATCATCACAACAAGCATTTTCTAAATATAATTCACCAGAATTTTTTGATAAAATCAAAAATTTATCTTTAACAATATTATTAATAATATTAACTATTCCTAATGAATAATTAATTATACTTGACTTAATTAAAGATATGAATTTAAATTGATTTTTATCACCATTTACTAAATCCTCTTTATAAAAGTTATCAATAGCGTTTTTTGAAATATTTACAACATTTTTAATATTAAAATCGATTAAAGGAGGTGAAAAGTTTATCCAATTACATATAGAGAATTCGTCATCGTTATTATTTATTTTTTTATTATCTCTTAAAAATCTTTTTTTTATATCTATTCTACTAATAATATAACTATCATTTATAACATAGTTTTCAATATTATTAATAATATTTTTTAATAATTTTTTTTTACTTAATTTATAAATACCATTCCAAGGATCAATATCATCCGCGATTTTTTTAGAAACACATATTATATAATTTAAACCAGTATATTTATCCTTAGAATATAAAGGAAATCCTTTGAAAGATGCCTTACAACCAGGGAAAGAATATGAATTTTTAATGGATGGTACAGAAGTTTGAATTATTATAAATAATAAAGATATCGTAGATATTATCAATAATGAATTATTTACGATGTTATATTCATCTATTTTTTTTCCTTTTGACAATAACCTTTTTCTTTTTTTTTCATATTCAGATTTATTTGAAATATTATTATTCAAAAATATTTTTACACTGTTAATTACATATTCTTTATCACTATCATTTATATTTATTTTCATATATCTTAGTAAAGCGTTCATTACATTTGATATTTTATAGGAATTCTGATCTTTAACTTTAATATCTTTTTTTTTAATCAATATACTACCAATATCTTCTTCTAATATATCTCTCGAAGTTATTTTGAAACCTTCCTCAGTATATCCTTCATCAATATTAAAACTTATTCTTCTAATTACATATCCACTATGTTTATCTACCCAACTTTCACCATCATCACTGATTGTTCCTCTTTCTGCGCAAATTTGATCTAATTTTAATTCGTATTGATCATTGTTCATATACGACAATGATAATTCTTTCATATAACTTGGTAATAACTTTGCGTTACTTTCAATACAATATAACCAATTAGTATCTTCGTTCAATTTAGAATTTGATGGTCTAGTATAATTATCAATAAATTTAATTAAATCGTTTTGTCTTTTGACAAAATAACCTTGTCCTAATATAGCATTTTTAAGTTTTTCATATGGAGATTTTATTTTATCAATTACATAATCATTATTGATTCCTAGTTTATATTTATCAATATTATATTTTATACTATTAAGATATTCAATATTATTTAAATTATTTAATCTATTAATTGATATTATTAATTTATTATCTATGAATTTTTTAAAGTTATCAATATTATCTTGAATTTTTTTATCATACTGATTTATTATTTCATTTGTATTTATCTCGTTAATTTTATATTTTATATTATCAATTGTATTACATTTGTCTTTATATATTAAACATTTTGGTTTAGAATTACATAAATAATTATTTAAATCATCGTCATTATAATTAATTTCTGGTTTTAAAATCCACGTATTATTAAATCTTATATAGTAATCTTTTGTATTATTAATATCTAATATAGCATAATCTTTTTCTAATACTTTTCTTTTGCCATCTATTAGAGATAAAGCATATATACGTGCGTTATCTTCATTTAATCCATTATTTGTCATTATTTTTGATATAAGATTATCAATTCTATCTACAGAATTCTCAATTATTAAACCATCTTCATACACTTCCAATAGTTCATAATATATATCATCTAATTTATCATCATAATATATAATTTTATTATTGTCGTCTTCTAATTTTTCTTTAGATTTATATATTTTCGATATTTTTATATTATTACAATCATCATCTTTAGATTCATCATCTTTAGATTCATCGTTTTTGGTTTCTAATAAGTTATTATTAAATTCATTTAATTCTAATATATTGGTATTATTATCAAAAAATAGCAAATCAATATTTAATTTTGAAACAATAGAATTATAAACAATAGAATTGTCTTTTTCTAATAACAATTTATATATTTCTGAATTTGTTTTATTATTTTCATCTATATTATATAGATTTAATATTTTGTTTTTTAAATCAGTATTATAATCACTTATTATATTTATTAATAATTCCATGTATTTATTATTTACTAGGTTCAGTTCATTCATTTTTTGATATTCTTTTACATTTTTAATATATTTTTCATTATAATTTTTTATTTTATTTTTAATAAATAGGTTCATCTCTTGAAATTGTTTATAAGATAAGTCTTCTTTATATATCATATATGGTTCTAATTTAAACATAACATTATTTATACTATATCCATGTTTAATATCATCTTTTATTAAATTAAATATAGTTTGTGTATCAGGTATAATCGTATTTAAGAATTTATTATAGTTTTGATCACTCGTAAGATTATCATCTGTTTTAAATTCTTGAATGTTTTTAAAAAAATTTTTGTCATGGACCATATTTTTATTAATATTAATGTTATTCGTTTTTACATTTGTTCTATTATTAAGAAATCTCCAATAACTTATAAAATTTTTATTTAAATTTACACGTTCCATTATATTCGTTTTTGGTAAATTAATATGTGAAAATTCAATTACTTCTTGAGGCAAGAATAACATAGATTTTATATTCATTTTTTCATTTGGAACTATATTTAATCTATTTATGACATTATTAACATTTTTTAATTTTGATGCACCCAAAGTATAATTTTGTAAATAAAATCTTTTATTTCTTAACATTTCATCATTTTTTCCATATAATACATTTGTTTCCATATTATCATTATTATCAACAACTGATGTTAAGTTATTTTTTACTTTTAAAACATGATAATTATAATTATTATCATTATTATCATTATTTATTTTTTCAAAAGGTTTTGTAAAATTATCTATTAATTTTACTTTGTAATTATATGAATTTGCTGTTTCAGGTATTAGTTTATCATTCATTTCATGTTCTTTATCACCTGTCAATATATTGACACTTGGATATGTATCTTTAAAAGGAGTATATAATTTAGTATCATCATAATATTCTTCTACACTATCGTCTGATTTAAAATAAAGTTTTTTATTAATTACAGAAACTGGTAATATCCAGTATATTTTTTTATTAAGTCTTTTTAATTCATTTAAAAGAGGTTTATATTTATAACCTCTCTTTTTTGAACCAATAATATTATTATTATCATCATAAACAGAAAAGAATTTTCTTAATTGTTTATATCTTTCAATCATAGTATGTATATTATTAACAACTTTGTCTGTTCGATTTACATTAGGTATATTTGCTAATAAATCATCTAATAAATCATTCGCTTGCGAATCTATATCATACTTTTTCTCAACATCAGGAACATCAACCATATATGTAATTGTATCTAGTGATGAACCTAATTCTAGGTCATCGTTATCAAGAATAATATCTTTATAATTAAAATCTTCTTGTGTATCTTCAACATCAACATCACCTTCTTGTGTATCTTCAACATCAACATCACCTTCTTGTGTATCTTCAACATCAACATCACCTTCTTGTGTATCTTCAACATCAACATCAACTTCTTGTGTATCTTCAACATCAACATCAACTTCTTGTTTATCTTTTATTTTAGTTGGATCATCAATAATGTCAATACTTTTAATAGATATATCTTGTGGTATTCCTCTGTAAGCGAAATCAATATATATAATTTCATTACTTGGATACAACATAATTTCAATTTCGTCTTCTTCTAGTTTATTAATTTTACCTATTAGTGAATTATCATCATCAATGTCTAATAAAATATTAATCCACGTGTCTTTTGTATATCCATTAAGTGTCGCATAGCCATTAATAGATGATCTACTAATAATCTCTATTGTTTCTATTGAGTTATCTATAATAGAACCTTTATCGTCTAACAATATATTTAAATATTCACTATTAGTATTTAAAATAATTAATTTATTTTCATAAACAGATTTAATATAAAAAATATTATTATGTAATATATTATTATTTGGTGAAACAATGTTAATAATATCTCCTAATCTAAATGTAATTTTATTTTCGTTCATTACTTATAGTTATAAAAGAAATTTCTTTTTAATTTAAAATAATTAAATCACTCCTAAATAATATTATTAAACAAGTTTAAAGATTTATTAATATTATGTATTAAGTAATAAAAATGGAATTTAACCTTGATAGTTGTAATGGTAATGATCTAAAAGGATTATATAAGAATAAACCCGATAAAGAATTATTAGAAAAATTAGATTTAAAATTGAAAAAACAAAAAGGATATTCAATCCTAAATTATAATAAAGAAAATATAGATAGAGGTAACATTGAAATAACTGGTTTATTTCGTTCAGTAATTTTTAAAAATAATAAAATATTATCATTTTCTCCACCAAAGTCTTTTGATATATTTGATTATATGAAAGAATGTAATATAAATAATTGTGTATTGGAAGAGTTTATTGAAGGAACAATGATAAATCTATTTTATGATAATGAAGTTGAAGAATGGGAAATATCAACAAAAAAGACCATTGGTGGCGATGTAATGTTTTTTAATAAAGGAGTATATGAAAAGAACAAAACATTTAGATATATGTTTTTGGATGCTTGTAATAAAGTTAACTTTGAATTTGACCTATTACCAAAAAACAAATGTTATAGTTTTGTATTACAACATCCTGATAACCGTATTGTATCAAATATTCATATAATAAAATTATTTTTGGTAGATGTATATAGGATTGATAATTATAAAATATCAAGAGTTGATAAGACGTCAATATTGAAATATTTAGAAGGAACAAGTGTAATGATACCAAAAATATATAAGAACGATTATAATACATATGAACAAATATGTGAATCATTTGCTTCAAATAATACACATTATGAGAATTTAGGTGTAATGTTATATGATTCAAAAACACATAAGAGAAGTAAATTTAGAAATCCAAATTATGAATATGTCAAAAGATTAAGAGGAAATAGACCTAAGTTGGAATATCAATATTTACAACTAAGAGGCATGGGTAAAGTAAAGGAATATCTAATATATTTTCCTGAACATATAAATGATTTTTTTATTTATAGAGAAAAAATTCATAAGTTTACAAATGAATTGCATAAAAAATATGTATCTTGTTTTATTAAAAAGGAAAATAAATTAAAATATTACAAATATGAATATAGAGTTCATTTGTATAATTTACACAAGGTATACTTAGAATCCTTGAATAGTTTAAATATATGTTTAATAAATAAAAGTATAGTAATTAAATATATTAATTCACTACATCCATCTAGATTAATGTTTTCATTAAATTACGATAAGCGTAAAAAAAATTAAATTTTGTATTTGTTTTATTATAAATAAAAAAATTGAAATAAAATAATAATTCGTTCGGGCAATTAAAAGTATTGTATTAATCAATATAAATTGCGTAATAAAAAACAAAATACGATGTCTTATCAAGAAAGCGTAATTGATTATTATTCAAGTAATAAAGATTCACTTGAATATTTCACCGATGATTTAACTGAATATTTAATAGAAGATTCAATAGAAGAATTAATTAAAGAAGAAAAAGAAAAAAAAATTAAACAACCATTAAATAAATTATCTTCTAATATAATAATTCCTCGTGAGATAGAATTCCTTATTGGATCATTTGTTGGTAATATAAATATGGCACTTATTTCTAAAAGTTTTAATCTCGCTTATAAAGAAACAAAAAACAAAGCAATAATAAAAATTCAAAAATTCTTTAAACTTGTTATGAAAAAAACTAGATGTGTTTGTTGTAATCATATAAGACATATTAAATATATAACTCGTGATAATGAACCATTTTGTGAAAAATGTGCGTGTCTAGAATTATGTAATATGTGCAACGATTGGTGTGGTGCTTATTTATGTTATTATTGTAAAAGAATGTAAACTGAATATAAAACAAATAAATCATAAATAAATCATAAATAAATCATAAATAAATCATAAATAAATCATAAATAAATATTTATGATTTATTATTGTAAAAGAATGTAAACTGAATATAAAACAAATAAATCATAAATAAATATTTATGATTTATTTTTTATTAAATATATTAAAATACTTTATATTAAAAATTTATGTTCCATATCAACATATACAAATGCGATAGAAGGATATTTTAATGTATTTAAATCAAGATTACAAAAGAAAAAAATATTTGAATTAGTTAAGAATGTAAAATATAATAAAATGAGCATATGATATAAATAAAAAATATGTAAAATACCATATATGAGAAGAATAAACCTAAAAATATCTTAATTAAGTCGGTATTTTAAATGTGTAAATACTATAATTAATAAACAAATTTATTTTTATTATTTTTCCTTTTTGGGAAAAGAAATTTATTTTTCATTATACAATCTTCATTATCTTGGTGTAATTCAGGCATTACTCGTGATAATGGTTTATCAATAATCAGCAGTAGTGTATCACTATTCAATGTTTCACGCCATTCGTTAATAGATAAATTACCATAAAATTTATTCAATGTATAATAAGGATTAGGCGCAGGTTTAATATTGCATTTATATTCATATATTTTTCCGTAAATATAATTAATTAAATGGTATCTTTCAAACCGTGTTGATGTATCAATATTTTCATTAAATAAAAAAGCAGTAGCGCATTCTGGACTACAAAAGCAACCATAACAATTATAAGTATCGTTATGTAAATATTTTGGTATATAAATACTAGGGTTACTAAACTCATATGTACACCAGAAACAAGCTGAATTTACATCAGATAAGTTATTATGTAATTTAACAGATAATTCGTTAATTTTCTTCCATATTTTTTTTTTAATAACTTCATTATCATTCGTATCTTCATTATCATTCGTATCTTCATTATCATTCGTATCTTCATTATCATTCGTAACTTGATTATCATTAATAACTTCATTTTTTTTATTAAAAAATGTATTTTCTAAATTTGTATAATTATTATTATCTTTATTAAATTGGAATGATTTTATACTTTCAATACTAGGTTTATAATTTAACTTATTTAAAAAGTTGTTATTTAAACTATGTAAATCAGTATCTTTACATTTAAGATGTAAAATAATATTAGGTTCTATATGTGTTACTTTCAAATCATTTATTTTTTTAATAATTTTACCCCCCTTTGGTTTTCTACCTCTTTTTTTATGAACTTTCACAATTGTTGTGTTAACATTTTTATTATTTATAATACTTACTTCCATTATTATTTAATAATAATTAAAATTTAAATAGTTTTTATATAGTATATTTTACATAGTATTTAAATCCATATAACAAATTCTACATACAGGATAATACATATCATCAGAACCAATCAATATTTTTTCATTACTATCAATATATCTGTGACTAAATATAGCTTTATTATTACATAGATTACATTTAGCATATAATTTAGTTATTTTATCACAGAAAGGAATTAAATCTAACCAATTACCAAATGTATTTGTATTAAAATCACCATCTAACCCATTAATATAAATATGTTTATTAAAATTTACAATAACGAATCTAACCCACGAAACAATATCATTAAAGAATTGTGCTTCATTAATCATAATTATATCGTAATTATTAATTAATGTATTTACATTAATAAGTTTATCTGTCATAAAACACGGAATCATTTCATTGTCATGACTCGATAATTTATTGTAAGAATATCTTATATCTTTATCATAGTTAATAAGTAAAATATTATCATTCTTCTCATTCGTAAGTTCGTTATATAAATTTATCATTTTAGTTGTTTTACCTGAAAACATAGGACCAGTAATAATTTCAAGATATCCGCAAGAATAATTCATTTTTATTTATATTTATTTATATTTATTTATATATAAATATAAATATAAATCAATTTTATATTATAATAGTAAATGGAATTAAATAGCACACCATGGGTTGAAAAATATAGACCTACAAATTTAAATAATATAATTTTCGATGATTATAATAAAATTATAGTAAATAATATAATAAATAACAACTATTTTCCAAATCTATTATTATATGGACCTGCTGGAACAGGTAAGACGACAACTATAATAAATTTGGTAAAAAAATATCAAGAAATAAACAATGAAACAAATAGTGGTTTAATTATTCATTTAAACGCATCGGACGATCGCGGAATAGATATAATAAGAAACCAAATTAATCAATTTGTAAATTCAAATGTATTATTTAAGAAAGGTTTAAAATTTGTAATATTAGACGAAGTCGATTATATGACAAAAAACGCCCAAACTGCGTTGAAATATCTTTTATATAGTTATAATACAAATGTTAGATTTTGTTTAATATGTAATTATATTACCAAGATAGATAGTTCATTAAAAAATGAACTGATTAAATTGAAATTTAATCAATTACCAAAAGAACACATATATAAATATTTAAAAAATATAATAAAAACGGAAAAAGTTAAATTTGAGGATGAGTATGTGATGAATATAATTAGACTATATGAGTCTGATATAAGAAGTATGATAAATCATATACAAGGGAATATAATAATTAAAGATAAAATTATACAATATAATATATTTGAGAAATTAGAATATAATTTAATCATGAGTGATCCATCTATTACAGAAAAACTATTAGATAAAATATCTATTGAATATAATAAAAATATAAAGGATGTTATTAAAGAATATTTTGATTTTATTATTTCATATAAAAAAAATAATATAACTACTGAATTGTTAACATTTATGGAATATATAATTCATTTTAAAGAATTAGATATGAATTATTTAAAAAAATATTTTATTTATTTTTTGAATAATTATTATTCTGAAAAAGATCTAAGTAATTAAATAAAAAATTATTTCGATTATGTAATCTTTCATCCCAACTACTAGGAGGAGACATTTTAGGATTATTCGTATTTTGTTTTTGTTTTTTATATAAAGAATTAATGTATATTGGTTTTGTTTTATTTTCTTTATTCATTATTATTATATAAATATATTAAATATTAAAATTGAAATAAATAATTAAAATATTGTATTATATAAATATAATTTTAAACCACTATTTAAATAAATAAATGTCTTGTTTTATGGATATAGAAGACGCATGGGATACATATTGTAATGGTGATTATAATGAAGAAACAGACAAAGAATATAATAAAGAAACAGACAAAGATATTATATTAAATAAATGTAGCGATATATATATATCAACTAAAACAAAGATTTCATATTTAAATCAAGCAATTGATTTAAATGATGTATTCTGGAAAATACCTATCACGTCTTACCATCTTCCAAAAGAAGGTTTTATTAAAAAGCAAATGAAATTTTGTTCATGTTCATTAAAAGAATTAAAACATATTCAAAGTAAATTAGGTAATTATTATTATTATGACGAACATATAATTAAAAATATAGATAATCCTGAAGGAAGAATTAAATATAAAGATATAAGAAAAATAAGTATTGGTATATCAAAAAAAGATATATTAAACAATAGATGTAAAAAGAAAGGTGCGTTTTATAACTGTTTTGTAATAATTGTAAGAGTGTTAATAGATAATACATACAAAGAAGTACACATTAAAGTTTTTAATACAGGCAAATTAGAAATTCCCGGTATAAAAAATATTATTATGTTTAATAAAGCATTAGATTTATTAGTAAAAATTATAAATCCTTTAATTAATACAAAGTTACCTTTGTTATATATTCCAGAAAAGACAGAAACAGTATTAATAAATTCTAATTTTAATTGTGGGTTTAATATAGATCGTGATAAATTATTCAATATATTAAAATATAATTATACTATAAATTGTCATTTTGACCCTTGTTCATATCCTGGAATTCAATGTGAATATTATTATAATATTTTAGATAAACATCATAATGGTAAAGAAAAAGAAAATTCTATAAAGGTATCGTTTATGATATTTAGAACTGGTAGTGTATTGATTGTTGGTAAATGTGAAGAAGAATTAATTTATATAATTTATAATTTTTTGAAAAAAATATTATATAATGAATATACAAATATTAAGTCTAATAGTTATCCATACTTAAAAGAAAAAATTATCAAAAGAAAAAAAAATAAAAAGCGAATAGTATATTTTGATAATAATATTGATAATAATATTGATAATAATATTGATAATAATATTGATAATAATAATATAGAATTATAATATATAATGTATGGAACAAGAGCAAGCTGGACAAGATGTTCTAAATGTCCTTCAATTAATCATAAACAATTAAATGGATTACTTTTAGGAGGTAATACAAATCATACACAATATAGTAGAAATATGAAATATTCGATTACTTTAATGAATTCTAAAAATAAAAGAAAAGCTGTATATGTGGATAAACCGTTAAATAAATATTATAGATGGAGTGGTTCTCCTGAAGGATCGGGCTCAACACCTCGTAATTACTTTTAATTTATAAAATAATTTTCTACATATATGTATATAATGAAAAAAGTAATGAAAAATAAAGATGGTAAATATGTTATTAAAGATAATGTATTTGATGAATTGGTTGGTTCTAGAGCTCAAGTAATGCACGGAACTGCGTATAAAACAGGATATGGAAAACAGGGTTTAACTAAAAAGACTTAATG
>Ga0206126_10002017_pt1 | contig 23219 bp, 16 predicted proteins | sample Helgoland_Spring_5_FD_148621 | JGI IMG/M metagenome (GOLD analysis project Ga0206126, IMG submission 148621) | Pelagic subsurface seawater microbial communities from Kabeltonne, Helgoland, North Sea - Helgoland_Spring_Bloom_20160412_1 | ecosystem: Environmental > Aquatic > Marine > Epipelagic ...
GCTCACTCAAATTAGCTTCATACTTACCATATGATTTGTGTTCCCGTTTGTAATTAGTAAGTGCCACGGCTAATACTGCCGTTTTAACATCATTGAGTTCATGAGATATATTATCTAGAGGTACATCCTCCATAGGTACATTTTCTAAAGGTATATCTTTCATTTTTTTCTCCCATTTACGTAATGACTTATTTATTATAATATAAATCACTCATATTTATTAACGATTTAACATAAAATCAATCTCTTTATTGTGATTTTTTGACGTAGTGGTTAGTGTTTGTTACACAAGACAAATATACATATCTATTAGAGACTATAGTTAATTTAGATGAAGATGGGACTTGAGAACGATGAGCAAAACCTATAAATAATAATAATAGGCGAGCGAAGAGTAACGACATCTCGATTCAAAATATTGACTGTATCTCTATAATTCTTTGAGTTTATATAAAGCATCGAGCGCTTCTTTAGGGGTTAACGTGTTTGGGTCAATCTTAGAAATTGCATCAGATAGTTTATCGTTTATTTCTGATGCATTATTTTGGTCAAATAGATTCATATTATATGACTCTGATTTCATAATTTTCTTGTTGGAATGATTAGAGTCTTTTTCAAGTTTCTTAAGTAATTCTGATGCTCTCTTTATGACAGTTTTTGGAAGTCCTGCAAGTTTTGCAACATGTACTCCGTAAGATCTATCAGCACAGCCCTTTATGATTTTATGCAGGAATAAAATATCTCCGTTATTTTCCTTGATTGACACGGTATAATTTACTAAGGCAGGTAATATCTCTTCCATAGAAGTCAGCTCATGATAATGAGTAGCAAACAAGCAGCGTGCTCTTATTTTATCATGTATATGCTCAAGCACTGACCATGCAATCGCAACACCATCATATGTGGAAGTTCCACGCCCTACCTCATCCAATATAATCAAGGACTTATGAGAACTTTGGGCAAGTATGCTTGATGTTTCAAGCATTTCTAGCATGAAGGTGGACTGCCCTTTATTTAGATCATCCCCTGATCCAATACGACTAAAGATTTTGTCTATCACACCGATAGAGGCTTTTTTTGCAGGTACATATGATCCGATATGAGCAAGTATCGCAATGATTGCATTTTGTCTTAAATATGTGCTTTTACCAGACATATTAGGGCCAGTTAAAAGCCAAATTCTTTCATCCATAGATAGGTTGCAATCATTATGTACAAAATTATCACTCACTTTTTTCAAGGCGTGTTCAACAACTGGATGTCTCCCCTCTATTATCTCAAATCTCATATCATCTGATAATTCTGGTATAGAATAATCATACTCATCTGCGATATAAGCAAAATTGCAATATACATCAAGTATGCTAAGTGCATTTGCAAGAGCAAGTAGCGTTTGCCGATTATCTGATATGTTTTTACAAATTTTGCTATAAATTTCCCGCTCTAAACTTACTACCAGCAATTTAGCATTGACCATTTTGCTTTCAAGTTCCTGTAACTCCATAGTAGTATAACGAATCGAATTTGCTGTTGTTTGTCTATGGATAAATTTTTCATCTAATATTTTTTCAGCATGGCGAGATGTGATATCTATAAATAGACCAAGCACGTTATTATTGGATATTTTTAGAGTCTCAATGCCAGTCTCTTTGCGATATTGATTACGTAATTTTTCTATAGAATCTTGACCATTATTAATAAGGTTATATAACTCAGAGATCTTTGGATGATAATCATGTTTTATGATTTTGCCGTCTAATATGGAATTTGGTGCATCATCCCTAATAGAGTCAGAAACTAGATTATATATCTCCTTATTTCCAAGTAGATGAGAAATAATATCTTCAATATTTTTTGGCACATTAATGCCATTTTTTATTACAAAATCAGCACGTATTTGCTCTGCAATCTCTATAGTATATTTGATACTCAATAGGTCTTTGGGAGTACTGCGTTCCATATTAATTCTAGTGATACAACGTTCTAAGTCTCCTGTTTTTTTAATGAAGATCGTATTAGTGATACAAGCTCTATATTCTCATGAAAGAACTTGGTAATAGAGAGACGTCTATTTATAGCATCTATCTCAATAAGTGGCGCTGACAAGTAATTATATAACAAACGACTACCAGCTTTTGTTACACTGCTGTCTATGGTATCAAATAAGCTGCCTTTAATTCCACCAGATTGGGATGTTGTAATTTCCAAATTACGACGAGTGGAAGCATCTATGCTCATGAACTTATTGTAATTTAGAATTTTTGGCTTTGGTAGTTTTGGTGAATTCTCCTTCTGAGTGAGAGAGATATATTCAATTATACTTCCAATTGCAGAAATTTGATCAGTATTTAGCTCTCCTATTGAACTTAAGCTACTAATTTTATAAAACTCCAATATATTTTTTTCGCATTTGTTTTTAGCGTAGAAGCTATCTACCTGAAACGAGATACGCATATTCAAATTAGACACAATCAGCGATGCAAAATCACTCATCTTATATTTCTCGCTAAGTAATATTTCCTTTGGGCTAAGGCGTGCTATCTCATTTACGATTTCTCCTATTGGAAGTGCAATCACAGAAAATTGTGAAGTAGATAGATCCACAGATGAAATAGAAGCCTCTTTTGTTCCCATTGATATGCTGACCAAATAATTTGGCTCTCTAGATTCAAGCAGGGACTCTTCAATTATAGTTCCAGGTGTAATTATTCTTGTAACCAATCTATTTACAACAGCCTTATATCCACCCCTTTTCTTTGCTTCTTCTGGCGTCTCTGTTTGATTGCAAATAGCTACTTTAAAACCTTCCTCTAGCAACTTGTTTAAGTAATTTTCTAACGCATGATGTGGCACACCACACATAGGTATTTCGTCATTCGTACCTTTACCACGTGCAGTAAGTGCAATGCCAAGAACTCTACTTGCTGTAATGGCATCTTCATGAAATAATTCGTAAAAATCTCCCATGCGAAATAGAAGCAAACAATCTATATTAGCAAATTTGATATCTAGATATTGCTTCATTACAGTAGTTGCACCGCTGTAATTATATTTTGCTTTAAACTGATCTATTTGCATGTAGGTAATTTACTTTTTATGGATATTTTACGCATGTTATCATCAATTATTTTTATATTGATATGAATTGTATCTTTAGGAAGTATAGTGCTTATTATCTCAGGCCACTCGATAAGTGATATATGGCCTGCAAAAGCCTCTTCTATTCCAAGTTCATATATCTCGCTAATATGTTCAAGCCTGTATAAATCAAAATGATATATGGAGCATTTATCATAATCATATGTTTGAAGCAAATTGAATGTAGGGCTGGTCACATTTGTATCATCGCTACATAAATATTTTATAATCTGGCGACAAAGGAAAGTTTTACCAGATCCAAGATCCCCTGCGAAAGCAATTACATCATACGGCTTCAGCATTTTTGCTATTTTTTGCGCTAATGCTTTTGATTCATCTTCATTTTTTAAAATAAATTCTTGAATTTTATCAGCCATAATTTTAGCCTAAGTTAGGCTAGTTACGAAACTTGGCATTACTCCAGCTTTCTTTGCTTGCTTAGCGAGAGCCTCCAGTTTATCGTCCATAGATTGATGCATGTCATGAAAAGGCTTGGAATTACCAGATAATACCAGAGCAGAGTGAATGCCAGAATCTCGTGCTCCTAAAATATCCGTCTCAAAGGTATCTCCTACCATCAAAATACGATCTTTCTTTATTTGAGGTTTTTTCTTAAATACAAAATCATAGATCGGTCTTTTCGGCTTACCAGTATATAATACCTCACCCCCAAATTTTTCTATCTTTTCTGCAAAATATCCAGCGCAATAGCGAAGCCCTCCCCTCTTTGGAATAATAGTGTCAGGATTAGCGCAAATTCTAAGTAGTTTAGGCATTGAAGCAGCCTCTTTTAGAAAATCATCAAACTCATTGATATCCTCGTGATCATCACGATATAGTGACAGAAGCAATATTTCGGCTTCTGTCAAATCATCTGTTAGTTTATGTTCAAACTTAGATAGAATATCTTCATTTTGTTCCTTTCCTAGGTGATAGATGAGAGGCAATTTTCCTCCATTAGAAATCCTTTTTTCAAAAAGAGCATCTCTTGTTAGATCTCCAGAAGTAATGGCCATTTCTTCAGTCACTCCCTTTATTCCCCATTTTCCTAAATTTTCTGCCACTTTAAAATTTGGTCTTGGTGCGTTGGTAAGAAAAATTATATCTTTTTTTCGCAAAATTTCATTTACAGAATCTATAACTCCTTCATATAGCTGACCATCTTCAATAATAACACCCCATAGATCTAGTAAAATTAGATCATAATCTTGCATGGAATCATGCAGCTTCTTGAATATAAGTTTTTCCATTAGCGATCTCCCCAATTCTGGATTTGAGTTTTCTGAGTTATATTGTATGATGGTGATATCATTTTTTTATCACGTTAGAGATATTCATGTCAAATCCAGAAAAAGTCAACACAGAAGAATACGCAGCAGATTCCATTAAGGTACTAAAAGGTCTAGAGGCAGTTAGAAAGAGACCAGGTATGTATATCGGAGATACAGACGATGGATCTGGTCTGCACCACATGGTGTATGAAGTTGTGGATAATGCGATTGATGAAGCACTTGCTGGACATTGTGATTTAGTAAAAGTTATTATTAATAAAAATGGTTCTGTTACTGTTAGCGATAATGGGAGAGGAATACCAGTAGATATACACGAAGAAGAAGGGGTATCAGCCGCTGAAGTTATCATGACTCAGCTTCACGCTGGTGGTAAGTTTGACCAAAATTCATATAAAGTGTCAGGTGGTTTGCACGGCGTTGGTGTATCTGTTGTAAATGCGCTATCAGATTGGCTGGAACTGCGTATTTGGCGTAATTCAAAAGAGTATCTTATAAGATTTAAGGATGGCGATTCTGAGTTCCCTCTTAGGATAGAAAATGAAAATATCGACCAGAAAGGAACGGAAGTAACCTTTATGCCTTCAGCTAGTATTTTCAAAATTATGGAATTTAACTTTAATACGATAGAGCACAGGCTTCGTGAACTATCTTTCTTAAATTCTGGTGTTCGCATACTTCTTATTGACGATAGATATGATGAAAAGAAAGAAGTTGAGTTTTTCTATGAAGGCGGCGTGAAGGCTTATGTTGAGTATATTAATCGTAGCAAATCATCTGTACATCCCTGTATTTCATTAATAGCAGGTGACGAAGCACAAGGTATAACTCTTGAATTTGCTATGCAGTGGAATGATTCATATCATGAAAATATATTATGCTTTACTAATAACATAAGGCAACGTGATGGTGGTACGCATTTATCAGCATTTAAAGCAGCATTAACTAGAGTTATCAACTCATATTCAGATAAAAGTGGTATGAGTAAAAAAATGAAAGTCTCTATTTCAGGTGATGACACAAGAGAAGGACTTGCATGTGTTCTATCTATCAAAGTTCCAGATCCAAAATTCTCATCACAAACAAAAGACAAATTAGTTTCTTCAGAAGTCAGGCCAGTAGTGGAATCTGCTGTATATGCTAAGCTTCTTGAATGGTTTGAAGAGCATCCAAATGAAGCAAAAGCCGTTATAAGTAAAATTGTAGAAGCAGCAAGCGCAAGAGAAGCGGCCAAAAAAGCTAGAGAGCTGACTCGTCGTAAATCTGCTCTTGAAGTATCAAACCTACCGGGTAAGCTTGCTGATTGTCAGGAGAAAGATCCTGCCTTATCTGAGCTGTTTATCGTAGAGGGAGACTCTGCGGGCGGTACGGCAAAGCAAGGCCGTGATCGTAAAACGCAAGCTATCTTACCTCTTCGTGGTAAAATACTTAATGTTGAAAGAGCAAGGTTTGATAAAATGCTTGGATCTGAACAGGTTGGCACATTAATTACGGCACTTGGCGCTGGAATTGCCCAAGATTTTGACTCTGATAAAATTAGGTATCATAAAATTGTTATTATGACGGATGCGGATGTTGATGGTTCTCACATCAGGACTTTGCTTCTGACGTTTTTCTATCGCCATATGCCGCAAATCATAGAGAAAGGTTATTTGTATATTGCGCAGCCTCCGCTTTATAAAGTTAAGAGAGGAAGCTCAGAGATATATTTAAAAAACGAAAAATCTTTGCAAGAATATCTTATCAATTCTGTGCTAGATGATGGTTCTCTTTCTTTTGCAGACAAAAGAGAGGTTTCTGGTATAGCATTAAGGGAATTTGTAGATCAGATTATTAAATTTGTTGATTGTTTATCTGTAGTCTCTAAAAAATTTGATGCTGACATAGCGCAGTGTTTAGCGATCAATAATTTATTACAGAAAAATTCATTTACACCTAATAAAAAAGAGGAGCTACTTTCCGCTCTATCGCCTCTAAATTTAGGTGAAAACGAGCCAGATAAAACAGACTGGGAAGTTAAGTTAAGCGACCATTCAATAGAATTTTTCCGCTTTGTACGTGGAGTAAAAGAGAGTAAAACTCTTCACCTAGAACAAATAGGGTCACCAGAATTTACAGCTTTAAATAAATTAGGGCAAGATCTTGAAAAATTCTTTATTGCAGGCTCTGTTTTAAATATAAAAAGCCAAACTCATAAACTTGTATTGCCGACTGCCTTACTGCAACTGATTATACAATCTGGTAAGAAGGGAGTATCTATTCAGAGATTCAAGGGCCTTGGTGAAATGAATGCAGAACAATTATGGGAAACTACTCTTGATCATAAAAACCGTACTTTACTGCAAATCAAAATTGGTGATATTGATGATACAGAAGAGATCATTTCAACATTAATGGGAAGCGTAGTCGAGCCTCGTAGAGAGTTCATCAATGCAAATGTATTGAACGTAACAAATTTGGATGTATAGTCATTTATTTTGAATCTGGACGTAGTTGTTTCTTGCACCCTATTTTTATAGGTTTCGCTCGTCACGCCCGGTCCAGCTTGATCTAAATTAACTATATTTTATAAAAAATAAAGAGAAGAACGTGCATAAGATTTTAAAATGGAAACTAATAACTTCTATATTACTTACTTTAATCGCTGCTATTTATGTGATTCCTAATTTTACAGATGACAAACCATCTTGGCTACCAGGTGATAAAGTTAATCTTGGTTTAGATCTAAGAGGCGGTGCACACTTACTTCTTAGTGTGGATTTTGATAGCTATATGGACGATGTCTCTCATTCTGTAGCTGAAGGTTTTAGAAAATATTTACGTGATGAAAAAGTAGGTTATAAAAATCTGCATATTGCTAGGAACAATATACAGCTAGATTTACGCTCTATTGACGATTGGAAGAAGCTACAAAGAATAACACAGAATGTTGATAGTAGTTTATCCATCTCTAAAAAAGAAAATTCAGTAACTATCTTTTACGATGAATACGCCATCAATCAATTGCAAGATAAGGTCATAGACCAATCTATAGAAATAGTTAGAATGCGTATTGACTCTACAGGAACAAAAGAGCCTATCATTCAGCGTCAGGGCGTTCGTGATATATTGCTGCAAGTACCAGGAGAGGAGAATCCGTCAGAACTTAAAAGAATACTTGGTAAAACTGCAAAGCTTACTTTTCACCTTTTAGATGAGAGCGCAAACATTGAAAGTGCAAGAACTGGTCATGCTCCTGCTGGTTCAAAGATAGTACAATCTGAATCTGGAAATGATGTCATGGTTATAAAGAAGAAAGTGATTGTAAGCGGAGATGAATTGACTAATGCTCAGGCTCAGTTCCAACAGGCTATGCCTGTAGTTCATTTTTCCTTCAATAGTTTGGGTGCTAGAAAATTTGCAGAAGCTACAACAAATAACAAGGGAAAGCGTCTTGCAGTTGTACTTGATGGAAAAATATTAAGTGCTCCTGTAATAAATGAGCCTATAAAAGGCGGAGATGGTATTATCTCTGGTAACTTCACAGTTGAATCTGCTGCGGAGCTTGCGCTTATACTCAGGGCCGGCGCACTTCCTGCGCAACTCAAAATCATTGAAGAAAGAACAATAGGACCGAACCTCGGGGCTGATTCAATAGAATCTGGAAAAACAGCTGCTACAGTTGGTTTCATACTTGTTGTAATATTTATGGTCCTTGCATATGGAGTGCTTGGTGTGCTTGCAAATATCACTCTAGTTATTGCTCTGCTTTACATATTAGCACTGCTTTCAATGTTGCAAGCAACCCTTACATTACCAGGCATTGCTGGAATTATCCTAACAATTGGAATGGCTGTTGATGCTAATGTTCTGATTTATGAGCGAATCAGGGAAGAGTTAGATAACGGATGTTCTAACCTATATGCAGTGAAGGTCGGTTTTGAATCAGCTTTTGCAACGATTACAGATTCAAACGTAACTACTCTTATTGCTGCATTTTTGTTATATAGCTTCGGTGTTGGTGCAATCAAAGGATTCGCAGTGACTTTAACAATCGGAATTATTTCTTCGATGTATGGAGCACTTGTACTGACAAAACTAATGATAGATTTATGGCTCAAATACTATAGGCCTAAGAATCTTGGTTTGTAGATAAGAACTTAGTGTTACTGCTCTTTCTTATCAAGAGCTATCAGATAAAATTCACTAGATTCTTTTCTGCTTGATTCTGGTTTAAAATGCTTTACCGTCTTAAAGTTTGATTTTACTAAATTCAGTAAATCAATTTCAGCTCCTCCACGGAATATTTTTGCAACAAAGCTTCCACCTGGTTTCAGAATTTTCAATGCGAAAAGAAGCGCATTCTCACATAAGTCTAATATCCTAAGATGATCAGTTGCACTATGACCAGTAGTATTTGCAGCCATATCGCTAAGCACTACATCTGCAAGATTACCATCTAAAGCATCAATTATTATATCTTTTGTATCTTCATCAAAAAAATCCTTTTGAAAAGATATAACTCCAGCTATTTTTTCCATTTCCAATAGATCAATAGCTATTAGCTTATTTTTTGCAGATACCGAATCAGATTTGATTATCTTAGCAGCTACTTGACTCCACCCACCTGGTGCAGCACCAAGATCAACAATATTTGCTCCTTGATCCAATATATGAAATTTGTTATTTATTTCAATTAGCTTATATGCAGCACGTGATTTATATCCATCTAACTTTGATTTTGCTACGTAAGGGTCATTTAGTTGCCTCTTTAACCATCTCGTAGAAGAAGATTTTCTCTTCTTAGCAGTTTTTACTTCTGTAAATTTTCCACGATATCCAGATGAAGACATATCCAATACCTAACTTTAATCCTTGCTGCGAGTAGAAGTAGCATAACTATCAAGCACTGAATTTACAAAACCAACTTCTTTATCATCTAACATATTAGCTGATATATCCGTATATTCATTCAGGATAACCTTACGTGGAATCTCTGGAAAATATTTTATTTCACAAATAGCAACACGAAGTGTCGCATATAGCAGCTTCGGTAAATTCTTCAACGTCCAAACTTGCGTCAGATGCTGCTCTATTATCTTATCAATCTCATCTATGTTATCACATGTAAATGTGACTAACCCTTTCAGATAATTATAACTAGGACGTAATTTTAATCTGCTATCCTTAGCAAGATCGTGATCACTCTTAACATCCTCATTTTTATAAAAATCCATTATCCTCATTAACAATGTATCTATATCATCATCACCTTTATAATTTTCATTTTCAAATTGATATAATATTTGAATGGCAGCAATGCGTGATATCGATTTTGTATTAACTTGAGAATGTCCCATATAGCTTTAATAACTTGTATTCTTCTAAAACACGCATGGTAACAAAAAAAAGAAGAAATGTATATAATGTAACAATCATTACTTCGCTACTTATACCATTTCTTATAAGAATTGATAACTTACTATTAATTTTGTATTATACAATAAACGACTTATTAAATTATATGTGGTGATAGTTATGGCTAAAAAAACAACAAATCCTCTTGATAAGATAATTGAAAAGCTAGAAGAGCCTGGTGAAAAATCAGAATTATGGGCTCTTTCTAGTCCGAGAGATGTTTATGCAGCAATACATTCCACCGAAACAAAAGAGCATTTAAATAAGAATTTTCAAGAAGCAGAAAAGATAATAAATGGATATAAAGATTCACAAAAGAAAGAAGAATCTACAACAAAAGTCACAAATGCATTGCTAGGTCAATTAGCTAATGCACAAGATACACGTGACCAAACTATATATTTTCAATCACTAGAGAGTGATACTAGAAAAACACAAGAAACCATAAACCTGTACAAAAAACATGCTATAGAATCCTGCAAGATGGGTAACCCAACTAAAGAGCAGAAGCTTGAAAGATATCAAAATATAATAAATTGGAGAGAAGATTATAAACACGATCCAAATCAGAACTTTATTAGCAGTAAAACAAAGAGCAACATCAAGTTGCTTAATTCAGAAGTTGCATATACGGCATGCTCTGAAGCATTAGCACTAAATCCTGAACCTAAAACAAAAGCAAATTTTTTAAGTGCAAAAGCAAATATTCTGAATGATAACAAGCAATATAAAGATGCTATCAATTTAGTAGACAAGAATAAAGATGACGTACACCCAGATCTTGCTGTGCAGAAATTACGAACACAAATTGGAATGAAACAATATAAAGAAGCAGAAAAAACGGCTCAAGAAATACAACAAAATACTAATGAGTTTGCCAATCCAGAGCAAGCCAGAAAAGCTATAGATGGGGTATTAAAAAGTAAAAATACAACCCTTGCAAAAGCTAGCCAAAAGCTTTTCAGCACTCTAAATACAATAGTAAGTAAAATTCCTGTGATAAAAAATGTTAAATCATTAAAATCTAAGGTATTTGACAAAGAAATGCGAAAAGAGCTTGAGTCTATAAAAAAAGGTCTAGAGCAACCAAAGACTCCAAAATCACAGGCAAACACGCAACAACATACACGGGGTGGTGGACATGAAATATAGCAAAGTGCTACATAATACTAGAAATGAAATATTTCCAGTACTTTGAATAGCTCTCCCATTTGCTTAGGAGACGTGAGACGAAATAGCTGATTATCGAGTATCTCTTTCTCTTCATCGGTAGCAGATTTTTTCAAGAGTTCATGGCGTATATCTATTCCATAATTTATCAAGAAATCTCTTTGAGAAGATGTTTTGCAATTTTCCTCTAATATACCTTGCTCGTAAGCTGTCTTTTTCAAAGCATAGAAATCAACATGCGCTGTTAAATCTGCTTCACCAAGGGAGTCTATAATAGAGTGATATTGATGATTCTTTATTGCCTGTAGCGTTGTGTTATATTGATTTCTGCTACGATGTGTAGTCTTAATGTCGTATCCATAATCGATAATTAGCCCAGATCCTTCATGTTTGCATAAAGATTTACTCAAAAAGCGTATTATCTCTAAAGATTCTATAGATTCCTCAATGACAGCTCCATCCTTTGCATCTTTATGATCATCAAGAAGTTGTTTTTGTAATATTTGGTGCAACTCAATTTTGTTATACTTAATGCGACCATCTACTGGATCAATAACCAAGATGGATTCAAACCATTTATCTTTCACCTTCATATATTGTTTCACAGGCAAGGCATCAAAAAATTCATTCGCTATGAATATGATTGGCTTCTTAGGTAATTGATCTAAGTCTGTAATCCACTTTATGCCTTCATTATACCTTCTAAGATTATCTTCTTGTTTCTTAATAAAGTTAGAATTGATCTCTAATATACGTAAGTTTACTGCATGAAAAAATTGAGGCTCAAGTTTCGCAACCCTCAATAGATCCTGCATTAATTTCCCCTGCCCTGCACCAAGCTCTAGTAATACAAAATCTTCAGGCTTACCTATTTTATTCCACTGCTCAATTACCCAAAGCGCTATTATTTCACCAAACAGCTGAGATATTTCAGGGGCAGTAATAAAATCTCCCCCCTCCCCTATAGTTTTTGTAGATCTATAGTAAGATTCTTCATTTAATGACAAGACATTACGCATCATATCATCAATTTTAATATGACCATCTCTTCTTATTATGTTTCTAATCTGCGAATCTATTGGCATTTCTTATAGCTATAAAAAATTAAGAATACTCCAGCAAATATCATAGGCAGGCATAGTATCTGACCCATCGTGAAACTACCTGCTAAAAGACCTATCTGAATATCTGGTTCTCTAAAAAACTCTACAAAGATTCTAAAAATTGAATAAAAAACTAAGAATAAACCAGACAATAATCCGTTTTTAGATAATGCCTTAAACTTTGCAGTAGCAATCAATAAAATAAAAAATAAAACTATCCCTTCAAGGAAGGCTTCATATAGTTGGCTAGGGTGACGTGGCAACCCGTCGCTATTTGGGAATATAAATGACCAAGATACATCTGTTACTCTTCCATAAAGTTCTGGTTTGATAAAATTAGCGATCCTTCCCAAGAATAACGCTATTGGAGCTACGCTTGCTGATAAGTCAGTAAGCGCAAGGAAGTTAATTTTATTGCGATAAGTAAATATCGCAGAAGCTATGACATAACCAGCTATCCCTCCATGGAAGGACATTCCACCTTCATATGTCTTGACTATCTCAATAGGGTCTGAAAAATACCTAACTGGGTCGTAAAGCAATACGTAACCTAATCTTCCACCAATAATTATGCCAATAATAGCCCAGCTGATAAAATCATCTATATTTTTTGCAGTAATTTTTGGCTTATCGTAAAGCTTAATTAGTTTCAAAGCATAAAGCCATCCAAGTAATATTCCAGCTACATAAGATAACGAATACCAAGAAATAGCAAGAGACCCGAATGAAATAATTACAGGATTAATATTAGGAAATTCTAGCATTATATTTTCAACAAGTTCTTATTGCTTTACCTAGCATTATGCAGCAACGATCTCTTCAGTTTTAATGCCTAGCTCTTCAAATACATCAAGCAGCGCTATGGTCAATTCTGAAATCATTTCCTTTGTATGCGCTGGTGTAGGTGTAACTCTGAGCCTTTCTGCTCCCTTTGGCACTGTTGGAAAATTAATATGTTGCACAAAAATATTGTGCCGCTCAATGAGTAGATTAGAGGCCTTACGTGTAAGTTCTGGATCACCAATAATTATCGGAATAATATGACTTTTATTATCAAGAAAATTAATACCAGCTTTTGCAAAAGAGTCTTTAACGTCAGAAACAACACTTTGATGCACCTCACGCTCAATATTAGACTCTTTAAGATGGTTTATACTAACCCTGGCAGCATCAGCAATTGCCGGAGGCAACGATGTCGTGAAGATAAACCCGCTTGCTGATAACCTAATAGCGTCAATTAATGCACTGTTACCTGCTATATAACCACCAATAACTCCGTAAGCTTTTGCAAGAGTGCCTTGTATGATATCAATTCTACCCTCGCACCCAAGCATGTTTGCTATTCCTGCACCACGATCTCCGTATAGACCTACGCTGTGCACTTCATCAATATATGTCATTGCATTATATTTTTCAGCAAGATCGCATATTTCTTTTATAGGGGAAATCAACCCATCCATAGAATATGCAGATTCAAACGCTATAATCTTCGGGCGATCGATGTCGATAGTTTTTAATGTTTCCTCCAGATGTTTAACGTCAAGATGGCGATATATATGTTTCTCAGCTCTAGAATTTCCTATCCCTGCAATCATTGAAGCATGATTTAACTCATCTGACAAAAATACCAGATCTGGCATTATTTTAGCAAGAGTTGTAAGAGTTGCATCATTTGAAACATACCCAGAAGTGAAAACTAATGCAGATTCACGCCTATGAAGCTCCGCTATCTCTTTTTCAAGAAGTGTAATTGAGTGACTATTTCCTCCTATGTTCCTAGTACCACCAGAACCAACACCATGTTGCATAATCGCACCACTTGCCGCTTCTATCACCTTTGGATTTTTGCTCATGCCCAAATAATCATTGATACACCACATTGTTACTTCTTGCTTGCCATCACCCCAATAGGCTTTTGGAAAACTCTTAGAATGCCTTTCAATATCTATAAAATTACGATATCTCCCCTCACTTTTTACTTGCTGCACTTTATTTTCAAAAGCTGCTTTGTAATTAAACATTTGTTATTCCATCCAAACTATTGGCTTAGACTATACATTAATTGATAAGATTTTATAGTCAATTTATTTTGAATTGCTACGTTGTTACTCATTACTCACCTCCTATCATCCCATAAATCTGAAGGCGTTGCCCGCATGGCTCTTCTTAAAAATTTTAGAAACTTTCTGTTTCCCAATATCGTTCCACACGTGGCCGTTTCACACCCTCACTGTCATCAGTGTAACTCGGAGCATTACTATGCGAAAGTCTTCAACCTGTCATCTCGCATGCGAGCTCTTTGTGAATTATACGAGATCTCTAAAGCATAGAGGTTGGCTCTGCTGTTATGAGATTCCGTATAGCTCCCTTAGCGGTCGCTTACGGAAAGACAATGGGGAAAGTCACTTACGGAATGACGTAGGACGGGCGAATCGTTTACGGTTTATTGATGGCTATGTGCGGATTTTCTAGACTTTTTAGAGCCATGCGGGCAACGCCGGTCGCTTACGGAATTTCATAAAAGGCCAGAACAAAACTTAATTGTTTTTAAGCAATGTCTTTTCTCTAAGCAACTCTGACGCACGTGGAATCCTTAACAAAAAGTTGAATCTTTGACTAAAATTTAATACCATTAATGGTGATGCGATAAAAAAAGGACAAAACTATGTCAAAGGACAATAATACACCTCCTCACCTTCGACCAACAAAAGCTTCTGCAAGTAGATCTAAAGTGGAGAGTAACAAATCTGAAAAATCTACCAAGCAAAGTCCAAGAGTACCAACACAAAATAAGAGCAAGAAGCAATCTGTCAAAAATGAAGGAATACCAAAAAAGAAAGAAATGTTGTCCAGTAACATATCAAAATCCACAAAAAAAGTGCCAGAACAACAAAAAGAAAATGCCACTCCTGAACAACCTAAAATAGTAAAAAATACAAATACTCAAGAAGTTGCTAAAAAACTAGAAAAAAAAGAAGCTCAGAATGAGTCTGAACGAGAGCTTGATGACAATGAAAACCATACAAGAAAGTCCAAAATATAATCTAATATAAAGGAGGATAAACCAATGCATGTAGATTTTGAAGATGAGGGAGAAGAAAGCGTTACTCCCGAAAGACCCAAAACAAGAGAATACACAGAAAAAAACTTGGTAAAAAAGTCAAAACTCTTACTGAATCAGATGAAGATCTTATGAAATGGCATGCTAAAAAAGCATCAGAGTATGATACATATGCACACATGTATCCTGAAAAAGAAGACGAGTATTGGGATCTTGCAGAACAGCACTCCCTCCAAGCCGAAAAAATGAAAGAAGATATGAATACAAAAATATCAAAAGAGTGGGAACAAGATGCAAAGACTATAAAAAAAGCTAAAACGACAGCTGAAGATACAAAAAAAGCTCTAAGAGAAGATAAATCTCTTCAAAAAGAATCTATACAAAAAAGGCTTGCACAGCGTAGAGTGCGGGTTGAAAAAAGGAACTTAGCAAAAAGCGTCTTAGAAACAAGTGATCCCAAAACTGAAGAATTGCGTAAAGATATAGAGAATCAATTCAATAAACAGAGACTAGACGAATCGTTCATAGGTAAGACCGATCCCTTTGAAAAAAGCGCCTTAGATCTCTCTAATCTAAGCAACTCAGAAATGCAAATCAATATAGAAGGTAACCCTAGCAGCGGTAGAAATACGGAGCGAATCAGACAACCACAATCTCTTGAAAAGAATGTCCTAGACCTATCTCATCTAAATATCAACCAACAACACTTATCAGATATAGGGAGCAGAGCAAAGTCCAGCGATCAACCGCAAGGAGGAGTGCCAATTTCAGAAAATAGCGGATATGATAGCAACGAGATAGATCAAAGCTCAATAAGCGATAGGAGCGACCAAAAGAAGGATGTATCTGAATACATCAAAGAGGTAAAACAGAGGTTAATAGATTTTCCACATAAAATAGAAGGGCTAGAACATAATGCAGTAGAGTTAGAAAATAGTATAGAGCAGCAAAAGAGTAGATTGAATGTTATTCAACAAGAAAGGCGAGAGGTCTCGAACTCTTTTGATCAAAATGATTTAGACATACAGTTAAGAGAGCAAGAACTGGAAGAACAGAAGCAAGGTGTCTTAGAGTATACTCAGAATGAGCAAAAGATTGCCATCGAAGATGAATATAAATTAGAAATAAAAAAAATAAATGACCAGATAAGGGAAAAGAGGCGAGGAATAGAGGGTAATATAGATTATGAAAAAGTACGAGACATAGAAGATGAAATAAAGAGCTTAGAGCAGCAGATAAAAAAACTGGAAAAAGACAAATCTTCTGCTCTTTTAAAAGCATCAGAGTTAAAAGAAGACGAGATAGGTGAGGTTTCTAATATAAATCAAAATATACTTGAGAATAGATCGAGCGATGATCCTTTAGAAAAAAGATTGCAGGAAAAATTCTCTGATATAGACGTACAATCTAAGGCCAAACTTGATGAAATAAAAACACAATCCCATAATCTGAATGCTTATGATGCAACAACGGAGTTTCGGAAGGATCATAAGGAATTAATCAATAGGTTAGATGGGGAAGTAAAAAATAAAGAAAAAAGACTTTCCAGCGCAGAAAAAAAACTAGAAGTAGTGAATGTGGCACTGGAGAGTGCAAATAGAGAATACAATGATTTTAGAAAAGCTATTCAAGTTCTAGATAACATAGCTACTGATCCTGAAATATCTGATGTCAAAGAGAAATTCAATAAAGGGCTCAAGGATTTTTCAATAGATAAGAACGACCTAAAATTGCTACAAAATTTAGAAAACTCTATAGAAAGCAAAGAATTAGAAAAGATAAACATTGCAGAGCGATTTAATGAACAATGGAGTGATGCATTATTAGAGTATAATGAACTTAAGGCGTTTTCAGAAAGGCAAGAAGAAACAATATCTGTTTTGGAGAAAAATAAAGAAATATCCGAAGAAAGAATGCAATCTTTAAGAGACGAGATAGAAGTTTTTGAAGAAAAAGAAGTAGCACCTGCTAGCTCCTCCCTTGAAGCTGAATTGCAGAATATTAGCGATAAAGATTCTTCTCAAGAAGACTGGTCTCAGAAAGAACAAGAGCCCAAGGAAACACAGGAAGCTCTAGAGAAACAGAATGTATTACATAAAAATCAAATTGGGGAATTAACCGAAGAGAAGGGGGTTCTAGAAAAGCAAAACCAGAATTTAGAACGAGAAGTCAGTAATCAGAAGGTGCTAGCAGAAGGTGAAAAAGAGCAGGCTGTAAAGCTTCGAGAAGAAAAGGAAGGAATATCTGAGCAGTTACTTCAAAAAGATAAAAGAATAGAATCACTTGAAAATGATTTGTTTTATCAAACAGGTAAGCACAGCGAACAAATAAATAATCTCGACACTCAGCTAGAAAAACAAAAGAAAGTTTTTGAAGATAAATTATCTAAAAGTGAACAATCACTGATTGATGCACAAAAGGATCAGAAAGCACTTCTTAATGTCAATCTAGAAAATGAAGAAAAATTAGGAAACCAAAAAGAGGAAATTGATAGTTACAAAAAGAGAGAAAAAAAATATCAATCAGGCATTGAAAAACTTGAAGAAAAAAATAAAACACAACAATCCATTTATGAACAAAGCCTTGCAGAAATGGGCAAAAAAGTTGATGGTAAATTATCGGAGCTAGAAAAAGATATCATAAAAAAAGATAAAGCTAATACCAAAGAGCTTAGCGAAAGAGGAATGAACCTAAAAGACGCTCTTGAAAAAGTTAAACAGCTTGAGGAAGAGAAAAAGCAACAAAGCCATATTATTGCAATCCAAAAGAAATCTTTAGGTTTTAAAAATGATCAAATAGACGTGATGAGGAACGATCATAAAGATCAGTTATCACAGAAAAATCATACCATATCAGGACAAGAAACAGCATTTAAGGAAGAACTGGATGCAAATAGCAAGTTACATGAAAACAAATTGAGAGGTCAAACTGAGAAACATAAAGGAGAACTAGAATTTCAGCAACAGCAGCAATCTGTATTAGCTCAAGAATTTAAAAAAGAGAAGACAGGCTTGCTTCAAGGGTTAGAGGATGCAGATAATATTGTTACAAAGCAATTAAAAGAAAATGCATCTCTTAAAGAACAAAATCAGCAATTAACGAATAATGTTGCAGAGGCATTAGGCACTTCAAAAGAAGTTGAGCAAAAAAATGGAAAATTATCTGGTCAAATAAGTGAAAAAGATGCTCTCTTAGCTACAGCACAAAAAGAAAATCAAGGATTATCTGGACAAATAAACACTCTTGAAAATACCATAGAAAACAATGAAAAAGCAGCTAGTAATGAAAAAGAAAAATTACATTCTCAGAATGTTGCGCTTGAAAGCCAGTTGAATGATCAAAAAAGCACTCTCTTACAAAAGGATGCTCTCTTAGCTACAGCTAGTAAAAAGAATCAAGAATCAGATAACCAAATAAAGAATCTCTATTCTCAATTAGAAGAACAAAAAAGCGCTAATACTGGCCAAAAAACAGAATTTAATAAGAAGCTAAGCACTCAGAAAGAAGAACACGATAAAGCCTTAAAAGAAAATCAACAAAAATTATTTGAAAGCGAAAAACAAAATCAGCAATTAACAAATTCCCTTTCAGAAAAATCAAGTATGTTTAAAGAGGTTGATGAGAAATACAAAATATTATCTAAAGAAACAGAACAGCAAAAAACGCAAATAGAAAATCTGAATAGTGTTTTAGAAAGAAATAAAGAAGAGCAAGTTAATATTGCTGCTACTCATCAAAGCTCTTTGGCAGACAAAGATAAAGAGATAGAGAAAGTTCGTACTGAATATGAAAAACAATTATCAGAGAAGGATCAACTCTTAGGTGCAGCAAGAAAAGAAAATCAAAGATTATCCGATCAAATAGAATCTCTTTCAGGTACTATAGAAAACAATGAAAAAACGGCTCATAAAGAAAAAGGAAAATTATATCAGCAAAATGCTACACTTGAAAGTGAGTTGAATGATCAAAAAAAGAAAGTAGAACGATATGAATCTCTTGAGGTAACATCTAATGAGAAGTTAGAGAGTCTAAATCAAACAACAAAAGACCAGAAAAATCAACTATCACAAAAAGATAAACTCATCGACGATGGCAAAGAGGAAAAACAAAAATTATCCGAAAGCGAGAAGCAAGCTCAGAACCTATCTAAACAGGTAAGATCACTAGAAGGCAAAGTAAAATATTATAAAAATGATCTTTCATCTATTGATGAAAAACCATTAGAAGAACTCCAAGCAAATTACGAAGAGGAATTAGAGAAAAGAGATGCAAAAATAAACACTCTTGAAAATACTATAGAGAGTCAAAAGAAAGAATCTAAAGAAGAAATAGGTCTAAAACAAAAAGAGATTGATTATCAGAAAAAAAAAGAATGCTAAGCAAGAAAATAGATCACTTGAATTAGCGCAGAGAAATGACAAATTAAATGCTAATGTAGAGTCATTAACAGAAAAAAATAAAGATCTTCAGAAAAAGAAAAACACTAAGCAAAATATAGCGCATGAATCTAGCAAGCAGATAGAGTCTTTAAATGCAACCGTAGCAGACTTAAAAGAAAAATTGTCGTCTGAGCAAAGAGCAAAAGAAGCGGCGCAAGCAGAAAGAAATAAAACACGTACAGAGCTGACTCAGTCTAAACAGCAGAGTAATTTTGATAGAAAAAAGCACGAAAAAGATCATAAAGCCCAATTGGATCAGCTGGCAGAAGAGAATAAAGGGTTATCTAGCCAAGTAAATTCTCTTTCAGATACTATAGAAAGCAATAAAAAAGCAGCTAGTAATGAAAAAGAAAAATTACATTTTCAGAATGTTGCGCTTGAAAGTCAGTTGAATGATCAAAAAAGCACTCTCTTGCAAAAGGATGCTCTCTTAGCTACAGCTAATGAAAAGAATCAAAAATCAGGTAACCAAATAAACGACCTCAACACTCAGCTAGAAGAACAAAAAAGCGCTAATACTAGCCAAAAAACAGAATTTGATAAAAAGCTAAGTACTCAGAAAGAAGAACACAACAAAACTTTAGAAGAAAAGCAGCAAAAATTATCTGCAGGCACAAAGAAAATTCAGGAATTGCAACAAACTATAGACCAAAAAAATAAAGAGATAAATGACGCCGGAAAGAAAAATATTGAAAGTCATGTTAGAGAGTTAGATGCTTTAAGAGAACTGCTAAATGATCACAAGAAAGAGCTAGAAAGCGAAAAATCAAATCATGAGCAGTATAAAAAATCTGTTGCATCACAAGGTAAGGGGTTTAAGGAACAATTGAACCAAAAAGATCAGGAAATCCAAAAATTGAAGGATCCTCTGAAGGGTCATAAGGATCGAGATGTTGATGCAGAGAAAAAACTAAACGATCAGCAAAACTCATATAATGAAAAAATACGACAATTAGAAGGTCAACTAAAATCCCAAAAAAATGAATATGGTGAAAAAATGAAGTCACTAGAAGGAGCAAATAATCAGTTCCAAGAAAATTTAGGGAAACAAAGATCACTTATAGAACACCTTGCAAAAGAAAAAGAGCAGAACATGCAAGAGCAAGAATTATTGAAATTTAGCTTGAGCGAGACAAAAAAAAGCAACCAGTTACTGAAAGAAGATCTCGCTGCACAAAAAAAGAAACCCGCCACAGTTGAACAGGGTACAAATACCGAACAAGTAAAGTCAAATTCTGCAGGAACACAAGCTAACATTGAGCAGCCAAAGCCTCAAATGCACGATCAGAATATAGGAACAGATGCAGAACCTAACTCAAGTGCAATTGGCACACAAAGTGATTCTATATCACAGAGCACTGTCTCTTCCAATGTAAGCGAAGAAAATGTTACTCCCGAGAGGCCTAAAGCAAATGAAGAAAATATTTCTAATCAAAGCAGATATCAAAACGATCTTCCAGAATCTCAATTTGATGGCAGCGGGTATGAGGCAGATCAAGGTGAGTATGAAGAATTATCTGAAAAATCTAATGAAACTTTAGCTAAAGACAAAATAGCATTTGATGATTCAGAAGGATCACTTGCCAGAGATCAAATAGCATTTGACGATGTAGTTGATAACGTCTTAGATCCTATCACCAAAGCAATACGTGAGCAGATCATCAAGAAGCAACAATCATTATTACAAAAATCTATTGCAGATAATGATAATGACGAAGAGATAAGAAATAAATCTCTAGAAGATTTCCGAAGATATCTTGAAACTAATGAAGGTAAAATTAAAGCTTCCGAAATAATGCAAGATCCTTCAGTTGTTCGAGAAATGCGTAACATTGAATCTGAAGGTTATGCTGCTGTACATAACCAATTCTCAGATAGATTCCAAGATGTACCTTGGGAGCAAGATCGCAGTAGCACTATCAGAAATGCTTCAGGCGAGGAAGTTTGTAAACTTACTGAAACTACTGTAAGTGCTGGTGTAACTCTTGCACGAAACGATGGGTCTAGGGTGCATGTTAAAAGCTATAGACAAATAGATTTTCCAAAGGAACTCGAAAGCAAAAATGGCCCTATGCATGTTTCCATGGTTCTCAAAGATGAGAATGGTAAAAACATGCCAGAAAAATGGGCATTATATTTTTCTGGCCATTATGATGATAACGGGAAATTAACCGAAGTAAGCTCGCCTGCACCAGTTAAGTTTATGGGTGAAGGAAAAGATGCAATAGGTTATATAGAAAAAGAGGGTAAGATATATACTCTTCCTGTTACCCAAGAGAAATATCATGAAATGATGCAAGAGGTGGCAAAAAATAAAGGTATAAATGTAGATCTCTCACAATCTGCCCCCGAACTTTCGAGTCTTGCTAAAAAGAAAGAATCTTCTCTTTCAGAGAGTGACTTTAAAGGTAGTGTAAATAATTCTAAAGAAGAGTATCAAGGTCAAGATAATATCTCAGAACCAGATAAAGCACTTGACCCTCTTGAAATGACAGAACAAAAACGTTTTTCAAAATCTGATATGGATGAGCCAAACTATAGTTCAGAGTTAGAGTCAGATTTACCATTCAACCAAGAAATTTCAGACGATGAAAATATGAGCAAATCAGGTAATTCCAATCAAGGTCTTATTGATGGGTCAAAACAAAAAAGCTATAGTGAGGGAAAACAAAAAAGTTCAGAAGTTAAAAGTCAAAAACCAGCCAATTATAAATATGAAAGCTTAAATCAATTAAGTGAATATAGTGAGAACGATCAAGAATCCTTGAAATCTAATGCCAATAAAAAACAATCTAAATCTGGTTATCAACCTCTTGATACATCATCAAGTTCGTCTTCCGGCTATGGTAAACCTACTCATCATTCTAAACCCCCGAAGAAAATATCACCTTCTCTTATTAGCAAGATGAAAGAAAAATTAACGAGTGGTAAGAGTGGTAAGAGTTATAAAGAAGATGCAAAGTACCAGCTCTTACCTTCTAATGCTAAGAACGTAGGTAAAAATAATTCAAAAGATAAAAATGTACGATAATAAATCACCATGTACGTAGTTCGAGTGCAATAAGTCAAGTTGTCTAAGAAGCTGCTTGACTTAAAGACTTTTATATTTTACCTTGTGCCGATACTATAGTGGCGGATGTAGCTCAGTTGGTTAGAGCACCAGATTGTGATTCTGGGGGTCGCGGGTTCAAGTCCCGTTATTCGCCCCATTTCTCTTTAAGTATTATTCTCTGGACTAGTTCATAGGACAGGTTTATTTGTAAGCGGTTTTCCTCTCATTGTCATTCCGCACGTGACTCAGCCCCACTGCCATTCCGCACATGACTTTCCCTCACTGTCGTTCCGCACGTGACTTTCCCCCATTGTCATTCCGTAAGTGACCGCTAAGGGAGCTATACGGAATCTTGTAACAACAGAAGAATCAACCTCTATGCTTTAGAGATCTCATATAACTCGCAAAGAGCTCATTTATGAGATGACTGTCAGTGCTAACGTAAAGTGTACCAGTAAAAATGGTCACTAAATCAATAGTGTAAATGTTAATATCGGCTGATTTTAATTTAGGAGCAGCCGTACAATATGATAGGTACATCAATGTATACAACGATATTAACCTTGTACA
>Ga0206126_10002025_pt1 | contig 23164 bp, 20 predicted proteins | sample Helgoland_Spring_5_FD_148621 | JGI IMG/M metagenome (GOLD analysis project Ga0206126, IMG submission 148621) | Pelagic subsurface seawater microbial communities from Kabeltonne, Helgoland, North Sea - Helgoland_Spring_Bloom_20160412_1 | ecosystem: Environmental > Aquatic > Marine > Epipelagic ...
CTATTTTTTCAGGTTGAGAGTGTGGGGTGATTTGATTCCAGACCACAATCATGGAAGTGAGAACAAACATGGACAAAAGGGAAAGGCTAACCCCAGTGTATTTTGGGGTGCGAAAAGTTTTTACCTGATCGGGTTCAAATGGCTTCATTTTAACCTAAGATATGTAAATTGATTTTGTTAATATTTGGTAAATAAGTTTTATTTTAACACTTCTATTCACCAAGGATAAACTTCAAACTGTGTTTAATGATCATTATTTAAATCCTTCAGATTTTCATTTTAGTTGAGAATTAGCGGTTTAAATAAATGCCCAATAAATTAGTCCAACAATCAATACGATAATAGGTGCCGGCAATTTTCGGCTTATAAGTAAGCCAAGTGAAACGAGGAGAACCACGAGATCTAATCCCAACCAATTCATGCTAAAAAGAATTTTTATAAATACTCCTCCCACCAATCCGCCCGCTATTGCGTTCATACCCTTCAGGGCAAGATGAGCACGAGTCAATTGTTTCAAATTTGCCCAGATTGGATGAATCAAAAAAAGAAGCAAAGTACCAGGAAGAAATATGGCCCACCCTGCAATCATTGCACTTAGGAACTGACGATTAACTCCACTAACCTGTTCACTCATTCCCCCCGCATAGGCTGCAAATGAAAACATGGGTCCCGGCAGGGCTTGAACCAATCCAAATCCGGCGAGAAATTCACTTTGGGTCATTAATCCATTAGAGTCTACAAGTTCTCCCTGCATTAATGGAACCACGACTTGTCCTCCTCCGAATACTAAACATCCGAATCGATAAAAGCGCTCAAAGGTTACCCAAAGAGAATTTTCTGAAAAAAAGGAGGAAATTATGCCCACACAAAGCAAGGTAATGAATAGAAAAAATATTCCCCATGGTACAGAAAATTTGCCAATGTGCTGGCTTTGGAACTGTTCTGTTTTAGACGAGAGCAGAATGGATAATCCAGCACCCACACAAAACGCTACGGGAATCGCCCAAGGCGTTGTGCTTACTAAAGCAATAGCTAACCCAAAGCCCCACAACCCAAAACTTAGTGGGTTAATTACAACTTTTCTACCGAGCACCCAGGCTGCCCACCCAACGAAACCGGCTGCCATTGGAGCGAGAAAACTAGTTATACTGGCAAAGCTATTCTTGTCTATTAAAGCTGGAATCAAGGCAATCAATGTCATTAAGCAAAGAGCAGGCATGGCCCAGATCAGAAGGGTAAGGATGGCAAGTGACCGTCCACCTCTCTCCAATCCAATTGCAGTAATTACCTGAGTACTTGTGGGGCCGGGCAAAAAACTACAGAGTGCCATCCATTCAAGAAGAGCCTTCTCTGTAAGGTAGTTTTTCTTCTGTACCAGCCGGTCTAGAAAGACTCCTAAGTGGGCTTCGGGTCCCCCAAAAGCTACCAAGGAACAAAGAAATACATCCTTCAGGTATTGCGTGTTTGAAAACTTTTGGAGGCAATTCTCTTTATCATCTTTTTGTGTAGTCACTCAGGTTTTTTAAAAAAAGAATTATAAACGAAAAGAGCAAGGAGTGCCCCTATGAGTTGAGCTACGCAAAAGTGAAGAATATCGCTAGGTGATATACCCGCAAAAGTGTTTGAGAACGATCGACCAATCGTTCCTGCCGGATTGGCAAATGAGGTGGAGGATGTAAACCAGTAAGCCCCTCCAATGTATGCAGCTACGGTGGTCGCGACTTTTTCTTTGGAGGAAAGTAGGATTACCAGTAGTAAGCCGAAGGTTGCGGCTATTTCACTTACGAATAAATTGGTGCCTGATCGTGCTTTTTCAGAAAACTGAAGAGGGTCTAAATCGAAAAGATAGTTGGCTAAGATTACACCAAGTATAGCTCCAGCAATTTGAAGAATGCTAAAAACAAAAAATGTGTTTGTGCTAATCTCCCCACGCAATCGCATCACCAGAGAAACTATTGGGTTGAAATGTGAACTGTGATCTCCAAGGCAAGTGATCAAAAAATAAAGAGCAAAAACGGTTGCAAATGTATTTGCTAAAAGAGTAACAGCATCATTTTGATTCAGGTTTTGGCCCATAATTCCCGAACCTACCACCGCCCAAAATAAAAAAGCCGTTCCGAGAAATTCAGCTAAATATTTCGATTTCATAAAATTTAATAAGTTAGAGATTTAAAGATTCTGGCAGGGATTCCACATAAGCCCGGATTTCGTCTCTTACCTGTCTGTAACAGGTAAGCTGTTCCTCTTCCGAAGCTCCCTTATCGGCTAATTCCTTAGCCATTTTCGGAGGATCCGGAAACCCTGCATGAACAACTTGGCAATTGGCTGGGAAAATCGGACAGGTCTCATGAGCATGCCCGCATACAGTAACTACCATACCCAATGCAGTGTCCGCAAAGTCACGAATATTTTCCGACTTTTGACTGGTCACATCGACTCCAACCTCTGCCATTACTTTAACCATATGAGGGTTAAGTCCATGCGTTTCGATCCCAGCGGAGAATGCTTCAATCGAATCACCCTTTAGATGGCGTGTCCATCCCTCCGCCATCTGACTGCGGCAGGAATTTCCGGTACAAAGAAAAAGAAGTTTTAATGGTTCACTCATAAAATTCCTATCATTCTGTTTTATTACTTTGGGTAAACGTCAAACTCTTAAAGCTTAGAAACTTCATAATCTCGTATTTTTACAAAAAAGAGACATTTCCTTCAGTCAATTTTTACATGGTCCGTATATGATTAAAAATGTCCATTTAAGGATCAATCGAAATAAAACTAAACTTAAAATTATGAAAAAATTGAAGATACTTACCTTTTCAAAATGTTTTCTCGCCTTTGCTTTTACTGTGAATGGGCAAAGCGAAGAGACATCAACTTATGATAGGCTTTGGAGTAAAGTCTCACTCTATGAAAACGAACAAAACCCGTTAATAAGGAAATTTTCTCTTACCGGGAGACTGCAAGGCGATTACCACAGTTTCGAAAATGACGAAACGGGGGAATCGGTAAGCGATTTCGATTGGCGTCGTTTTCGCTTTGGCTTCAAGGCTAGCATTCTCGATGGTTTCACACTGCACTCCGAAGCGAACCTGAACCTCAATCAACCCGAACCCCTCTACACGAACTTGACCGACACCTACCTTTCCTGGACAACGGACAACGGTCTTAAATTCAAAGTAGGTAAGCAATCAGCCCCCTTCACTTTGGACGGTTCAACTTCGTCCAAGAAGCTACACACCCTGGAACGCGGAAAGATCGCAACCAATGTATGGTTTGGGCAAGAATACTTCCCTGGAGTCTCCGTATCAGGATCCAGCGGCGAATGGGATTATTTTGCTGGAGTATACTCCTCGGACAATGCACCCGAATTTGCAGATGCATTCGATTATGGTAAATTCGGCATTGTTTCCTTGGGACGTGATTGGGCGGAATCCTTTGGGTACGATAAGGCACTCATTCGTTTCGACATTATGCTGCAGGACGATGACGAGATGAAATACAAGGATTGGGACGGAGCCTATTCACTCGTCAGCAAGTGGCAAAAGGGTAAATTCAACCTATGGACGGATCTCAGCTTTGCGGATCGAGAAAACGGGGACGTGGTTGGACTACAAATCATGCCTTTCTACGATATCACCGACAAGACGCAGATCATCTTCTGCTACACATCGCTGGATAGCTCAGACAAGGATCAGTTGAAAAAAAGCAGGTGGGAACACAAATTGGACGGAGCAAAGGGAAGTGAATTGTCGGAATACTTCTTCGGGCTGAATTACTTTTTCTACGGTCATAAACTGAAGTGGCAGAACGGTCTGCAGTACACGACTCTGGAAGACTCCTCTGGATCGGATCAATATGAAGGATTGGGCTTCACTACCGCCTTTCGCATCAGTTGGTAAACTTTCAATTATTATTATCATCAAAGAAAACAAAATCGTAAAATTCAATGAAATCACTAAATAAAAAAATTCTAGTCACTCTCTTCTTTTCATTTTCAGTTCTTATTAACGCCCAAGACAAATTAGTAATAAAAGGTTCTGATACATTGGGTGCAAAAATGATCCCAAAAATTGCTGAGGCTTATGAAAATAAAAACCCTGGCTCCAAGTTTGAAATTGCAGCGGAGGGTTCATCCACTGGGATTTCCGCTATTATTGATGGCACGGCACACATTGGAATGTCTAGCCGCGAGCTTAAAGGAAAAGAAAAAGCAACCGCGGGAGCCAATGGTGTTCGCCTCGTCAAGACAGTGGTAGCGAATGATGCAGTTGCAGTTATCGTTAACGAGTCTAACCCGCTTTCCCAATTATCTCTTAAGGATGTGGAGCGAATTTTTACAAGTGATATAACTAATTGGAGTGCCGTGGGCGGAAAGAGTGGAAGTATTTCTGGATATACCCGAAATACTTCCTCAGGCACATATGCATTCTTTCAAAAGTTTGCAATGGCTGGTCGTGATTATGGTTCTGCCACACAAAAGATGGCTGGCAATGAACAAATTGCAACAGAAGTCGCTAACAATCCAAACGGAATCGGTTATGTTGGCTTGGCCTATGTTGGAGCAAAGGGTATCAAAATGATTGCAGTTGATGGAGTGCTTCCTTCCGCTACTACTGCCAATGATGGTACTTACAAATTGTCCCGTGGATTAAATTGTTTTACCAATGGAGCTCCTACTGGCGTAGCTAAGAAATTCTTGGATTTCGCCCTCACCGCACCTGGTCAAAAGATCGTAGCGAGTACAGGATTTGTTCCTGTCAAGTAATGTGATCCAAGTTAGTTTGTTTTAAGCGAGAGGCCATCCCTTTGGGGGTGGCCTCTTTTCATGGAAGCTTAGGTTTTTTGGGCGGAAGGGAGGAAATTTACCGATAAATGAAAAATAACACAAATTTTCGATGCTTGGCACAAAGTTGTTACATTTAAGGTATATAGTAAAAGATATTTCTCGCTAATTCACCACAAGATAATCTTATGTCTGAATCATCAATTTTCACCCCTTCAAAACATTCGATTCTTGTAATCGACGATGAGCCCGATCTATGCGAATTAATCGAGTTTCAATTGCAAAAGGAGGGCTTCCAGACAAGTGCACTTTCAAATCCCTTGGAAGCGATTGGATTTGCTCGTGATTTTGAACCTGATTTAATCATTTTAGATGTAATGATGCCAGAATTGGACGGGTTGCGTTTGTGTAGTATGCTCAAAGTAGACTCACAGCTCAAGGATGTTCCGATCTTATTTCTTACAGCACGAAGTGATACAGATGAACGGGTAAAAGGGTTCGAACGCGGTGCCGATGACTACCTGACCAAGCCTTTCGATAACCGTGAATTGATTGCACGGAGCAAAGCAATTCTTACCCGTACTCTCAAGAAAAAATTAGCCATATCAGGTAAGCTTAAGGGGGGCGGAATCGTACTCGATCCTGAAAGTCATGAAGTGTTTATAGATGAAAAATTGATTGATCTTACTCACACTGAATTTCGTCTCCTTCATTTAATGATGGAAAGAATGGGTCGAGTACAGAGTCGTGAAAATCTTTTGGTTAATGTATGGAACTATGATACAGATATCGAGACTCGCACTGTTGATAATCATGTAGGTCGGTTACGGGGAAAACTTGGGTCGAAAGGGGATGTGATTAAAACCGTGCGTGGCGTTGGCTACAAACTGGTTGTTGATTAATTCTTCTGTTTCTTTTGTAAAAATGGTTGAAGTGGCGGTTATTGCACTCGGGTTGCTAGCATCTTATTTCTGGATACAATATCGAATAGGAAAAAAATTGATCTTTCAATTCGCGTCTTCGATCCGAGAGGGAAACACCTTAATTTTAGAGCGTCCCATGCTTCTAAATAAAAACTTTCCCTTGGAACTCTGCCAAAGAACATTGGATGAAAATGCGACTATAATTAGAGAGCTTGAAAAAGATAGTAACCGAACCAATGATGCATTTAATGAAGTTCTCGGAGGCATGCTTGATGGAGCTTTAATATTAGATCAAGACCATGGAATTAGTTTTGCCAACACAACAGCCGAAAGAAATTTTTCTCTGGGACAATCTATGATTGGCAGGCGACTGGAAGCCTTTCTTGACTCATTTGAAGTGCTCGATCTTATTGATCAGTTAAACAGAGGTAACAAGCCCATCAAAGCTGAGTTTACCTTCAGGAGAAACGGTGTATTTAAAGACTTCGAAGTCGCGTCTGCTCTGCTTTCTCCAATACGATCGAATCCTAAAGAAGTCTACCTACTCCTATTTCGCGAAGTCACTGAGATCAAGAAAGCAGAACGATTGCGTAAGGATTTTGTGGCTAATGCCTCTCATGAATTACGCACCCCGGTTACAATGATCAAAGGGTTTGCTGAGGCATTAGTGGATTCTCCCGATCTTCCTGAACAACAAAGATCATCTTTTATATCTAAAATATGCAAAAATTCACTCAGGCTACAAACTTTAGTAGATGATTTGCTTAGTCTTTCCGAGCTAGAGGGTAGTAGGCATCCCATCAATCTAACAACCAATAAACTCTGTGAAGTAATTAGGGGAATCGATATGTATTTGCAGGACAAACCCTATGTTAATAAGGACAAGTTAAAGTTTACATTTACTGAGGAAAAAGAAGGATTTCCCTTTGATGCGATCAAGGTCTCCATGGCCATTGGTAACTTGATCGAAAATGCCTTTAAATATGCTGGAAGCTTTTCTGAAGTACGAGTTTCAACTAGTCTGTCCGAAGGAGGGGAAATCATAACTTGCTTCGTTGAAGATGACGGCATCGGAATTCCCGCAAAGGATTTAGAATATATTTTCGAACGATTTTATGTTGTGGACAAAGGAAGATCACGAGAAAAGGGAGGTACGGGGCTGGGACTAAGCATTGTCAAACATGTTGCAGAAGCTCATGGAGGCAATGTACATGTTCGCAGTCAACTTGGTAATGGTTCTACATTTTCCATAGATTTACCTAGGTTTCAGCTTTAAAAGCAAAGCCCTTTCCATTGTTACATAATTGGCGCAGTTTCGTCACATAATATGCAAGCCAATATGGTAGCGTAGAAATTTGCTATGATGACTTCTTCCAAGACTTTTTTTATCCCTAGAATAGGGAGATGCTAATCCTTCTTCTAAACCCTTGGCTATGAATTCTTCGCAGCGGAAAGATAACTGGATTAAAATATTCTTTGCAAGTAACGCTGTAACATCAATCATTATCCTCGGGTTGATTACCCTTTTTCTTTTCAAGGAAGGCATCGAGTTTTTTGGCCAATACCGCAACGACCTACAACGGTACCGAAAATCTGGTATGGAATACGCCACAGTAGTGACTAAGCAACACGACGAACAAACTCTACTCTATCGATACCTAGAAAATATTCTCTCTAAGGAAACTGAAGCACTCGAAGTTCTTAAGTCGGATAACGCGAAACGAACGGAAGCAGAAAATAATACTAAATCCTTGCTGGAATTCACTAGAGAATTTCAAGACATTAAGGAACTGCTTCTTGTTTATGAAAAACAAGTCGTTAAATGGGCTGCGGAAACAAAACTTTTTCTACTAACCCAAAATGATTTAATTGAGATAAAAGAAGAAGCCATAAAAAGTGGACTGCCTGAAGAAGACTTTTCACAAAGCCTCGACGAGTTGATGCAAAGAAAATATTTCTCTTACAAGGAGTTAGCGAGGTGGCAAAATTACTTTATTCGTCATCAAAGAGAAGACCTCGCAAAAAGGATCAATCCGACTGTAGGTTCTGAATCGGGGACCGAAAAAAAAGAGGAGATTAACTGCCTAACCCCCCTTATTCAATCATCAGCTGGAAAAGATTATGGCGACATTATTGCCAAACAGAAAGTAGAATTCTCTTCGCTGATAAAAAGCTACAAACCTTCTTTTCTTATTCAAGAATCCTTAAGGGACTTCCAAAAAGCACAGGCCGCTTTATTCGAATATCTTGATTCCGCTGCCTTATACCAAGAAAGGCTATCTAATTGGGATCCGACCACACCTTATCCGCTCAACCGTGCTTTTAGTGGATTTCTTTTTGGAAAGGATTGGGTGACTAATAGTGCACGACAAGACTGGTATGGTATTTTGCCTCTACTTTCTGGATCCTTGCTTGTGAGTATGATTGCCCTCGCATTAGCTATTCCGTTTGGCGTGGGATCGGCGATCTATGTAAACCAAGTGGCGACTGCTAGAGAGCAATCATTGATTAAACCCTGCATCGAGTTTATTTCTGCCATCCCCTCAGTTTTGATCGGTTTCTTTGGAATTGCTGTTTTGGGAGGTATGGTGAGCTTGGTCGCAGATGAGCGGCTTAACTCTTTGACTGCTGGATTTCTTCTCGCTTTGATGACAGTACCCACAATTTTCACCCTTGCTGAGGACTCACTTAACAATGTTCCTCGGTCACTGCGCGACGCTTCCCTCTCTCTTGGTGCTACACGTTGGCAGACTTGTGCTCGAGTTATATTTCCTTCCGCAATAACTGGAATCATATCAGCCGTACTCCTTGGTTTTGGACGAGTTATCGGAGAGACTATGGTAGTCTTACTTTGTGCAGGTAACCGTATCGCTATACCCGACTTCAATTCTGGACTTGGCGTATTTGCCCAACCAGTACATACAATGACCGGAATCGTCGCACAGGAAATGGGCGAAGTCGAGTTTGGCAGTATTCATTACAGAGCCTTATTTATGGTCGGAATCGCTCTTTTTCTCATTGCCCTACTAGTGAACCTTCTTTCTCAAAACATAGCCGGTCGCTACAAGGCAAACTACTAATTGCATGAGTCCAAGCAGAGAACCAAAGCATCCATTTGCGACCCGTATTACCCGGGGACGGGTACAGGAGTCCATTATGTTCGGGTTTTTGCGCGGCATGACTTTTTTTGTACTATTTTGTGCCGCTTTTCTTTTTTGGGATATTCTTTCCAAGGGAGCATCTAAGGTTTTTGAAGGCGATGGAATGGTTAATTGGGAGTTTTTGACCGAACATCCCCAAACGCTTCATGTGATCGGTGAAGGTAAAGATGAGATCAAGCTAAGTTCTAGTAATTACTTTAAGCTTAAGGACGAAAAAATATTGGTTAAATGGGAAGAGTTTCGTCAGTCCGATGAGCACGATCAATCACGCAGAGAACAAGATAAAGTCATAAATCTTCTAGAACGGGAATGGGATGATGATTCCCTGGCACAGTCGAATGAAGACTTCCTTAATCGTGAATGTGATAACGCTGCTAATAAATTTTCGTTTTGGAAGGAAATGCTGGTCGATGTAAACAATACTGCGATAGATTTTGAAATGAAACCCGAGGATGTGCCTTCCATGGTTTCACAATTTATACTCGGACATTTTGAGATGGAACGAGTACGTTTTTCTTTAGTCGAAGAAAAGATCACTCTCTTCAGGGCTATGCAATACCCCAAGATTGAAAGCATTTCTTTAAAGAATGCAGAGCAAATCGAGGATGCTTACAAGTTATTTCTCAGTGTGGTTCCGGAGGTGTATAATAAATCGATTAAATTATTTGGTAGAGAGGTTCGATCCTCCTATGATGAATTTATGCAAGTCGAAGGTCCTAAGGAATTTGGCCGTTTCGCTGAAGCAATCGTTGCATACTCGAATGTAAGGGAATCCTTTTGGGGAAAAGACTATGAATCTGAAAACTGGGAATCTCTTCAGGCATCCCTTACTCCCTTTAAGCGGGCAATGAATGTATCTCTCCCTTCAAGAGACTATGCTTACTCTGGAGGGGGTATCTTTCCAGCAATTGTTGGCACCCTTTTACTAGTGATTGGAGCTATGGCAATTGCGATTGTTCTTGGTGTATTTTGTGCAATCTTTTTGGCAGAATATGGTAAGTCAGGGAAATTCCTCTCGCTGGTCCGACTTGCTATACTTAATCTTGCAGGAGTTCCCTCGATTATCTTTGGTCTTTTCGGTTTCGGTCTTTTTGTAATTTTCCTCGATTGGAATGTTTCCCTTCTCGCTGGTTGGTTTACTCTCGCATTCATGGTTTTACCCATCGTGATTACCGCAAGTGAGGAGGCTCTGCGTTCCATCCCCCAAGGGTTTCGTGAGAGTTCTCTTGCTCTAGGAGCGACTAAGTGGACGATGATCAAAACCAGCGTGCTTCCTTTTGCTATGCCCGGAATCCTAACATCCTCTATTCTAGGCGTAGCTCGAGCAGCTGGAGAAACAGCTCCAATCATGTTCACCGCTGCCTACGCAAAACGATCGGAACTTCCTTGGGAAGGCCTGGAGCATTGGACCGACTTTTTCTTTCAGGGAGTAATGGCGTTACCATACCATATATATGTGGTGAGTGCTAAAATCCCTCAAAATGCGTACACCGCAGATATGCAATATGGTACCGCTTTTGTCTTTCTCCTCTTGGTGGTGGGCGTAGCTAGCCTTTCCATTATTCTGCGCAATCGTCTGCGTAGAAAATATCGTTGGTAACTCATTTCACTTATTTGTTATGCAAGAAGCACTTAAAGCCACCTCCGAAAACAGCCAGTCTCTAATGGATTCTAAAAACAATGCCCCGTCTATCCGCATCAAAGAATTAGATTTTCTTTACGGTAATAATCAGGTAATCCACGATGTATCCCTCGACATCTTCCCAAAGGAAGTGATGGCTTTTATTGGTCCATCAGGGTGCGGTAAAAGCACACTCTTACGATGCCTAAACCGCATGAATGACTTGGTGGATGGGGCTCGTATAGGAAAAGGGTCCATCGAAATACACGGTGTTAACCTGCACCACAAAAGCGTAGATGTGATAGAACTTCGTAAGAAAGTAGGCATGGTTTTCCAAAAATCTAACCCTTTCCCAAAGTCCATTTATCAAAATGTTGCTTATGGTCTACAGATACAGGGTATAAAATCAAAACAAGTTGTAGACGGGAAAGTGGAAGAGAGCTTAAGAAAAGCTGCTCTATGGGAAGAAGTGAAAGATCGCTTGAATGAAAATGCATATGGTTTATCTGGGGGGCAGCAGCAACGTCTCTGTATTGCTCGAACCTTAGCAGTCGAACCAGAAATCATTTTAATGGATGAGCCTTGTTCAGCTCTTGATCCAGTTGCTACAGGAAGGGTGGAGGAACTGATCCTTGAACTTAAAAACGAATATACCATCGTGGTAGTCACTCATAACATGCAGCAAGCTGGCAGAATATCTGACCGTACGGCCTTTTTCTACTTGGGCAAATTGATTGAATGTGATCAAACGAAGAAAATTTTTCTTAATCCGAATAAACAACAGACTGAAGATTACATATCTGGAAAATTTGGATAAAATTATTACAAAACATTTATACTCATTTGATCATGACAACTTTTTTCGAACATAATCTTGAAAATGTAAAATCAAAACTCCTTCTCATGGGACAGCTTGCAAATGAATCGGTTAATGCAGCGATTCAAGCTTTGGTTGACGGAGATTCTGTTCTGGCAAAAGCTGTAAGAGCGAAAGATGAAGAAATTGATGATTTAGAAAATGAACTTAGCGAATCCGTAACTACATACCTGTCTACCCATGCTCCAGTTGCTGCCGACCTTAGGCTTCTTGTGGCAACTATGAAAATAAGCCATGAGATTGAGCGTATAGGGGATGAAGCCAAAGCGATTGCTAGACGCTCCCGTAAAACTACAATGCACGAGTTTCATCGGATTCCCGAAATGGCTAACATTGCTCATGATATGATTCGAGACGCACTTTCAATATTTGTTGAATTTGATGAAGAAAAAGCAAAGTTCATTTGGACTACAGATTTGGAAGTCGACCAGCTTCACAAAGATAACAATAAATTTTGTCAATTGTTGGTGGAAAAAGATCCATCTATGGCATCATCAGTTTTTGAAGTCTTATTTATTTCTAAATCTCTGGAACGCGTTTGTGACCATGCGGTAAATATATCAAAGGAGGTTTTCTTTATCGCTACAAGTCGGGATGTAAGGCATGCACCTGAATATAAAAAAGCTGCATTGCGGCGGGACCTAAAATAATTCATCATTGAATTAGCCTATGCTTTGATAGGCTGGAGAGGAAATCAAACTTGCTATTTTCGGGGTGCTGAATGATATAGGCATCACATTCATGAGCTCCCGAATTCGTATTTTTGTTGTCGATGACGAACAAGATTTAACTGATCTTTTACATTACCAGCTTGGTAAAGAAGGTTTTAAAGTAAAATTTTCCAATAATCCTTACGAAGCACTTGGGAATGCTCGTGATTTTAACCCTGACCTTATTATTTTGGATGTTATGATGCCTGACTTAAATGGCTTTCAGCTTTTGCGGATGATTCGTGCTGACAATTTGCTTCAAAAGACTCCCGTAATTATGCTAACTGCCAAAACAGATGTAGAGCATAGAATAAAAGGGTTGGAGCAGGGAGCGGATGATTATCTTGGGAAACCGTTTGATTCACAAGAGCTTGTTCTTCGCATTCGTTCAATTTTAAAGCGGACAGCCGAGCAAATGGATGACGATCAAGGACGAATTATGTTTGGAAACCTTCTCCTGGATGAGGAAGATCATAGTATTTCAATTGCCGGAAACAAAGTGGATTTCACGCTCACGGAGTTTAAGCTTTTACATTATTTTCTTAAACGGAGGGGACGGGTCCAGACTCGTGATAATCTCCTTTTGGGCGTCTGGAAGTTTGACGCAGATGTTGAGACCAGAACAGTTGATGTACATATCCGAAGGGTTCGTAAGAAAATTCAGAATGCAGGAATTGAAATTGAAACTATTCGAGGAGTCGGTTATCGGCTAATAGAAGATTTGAATTAATTTATGCACCTCCCTCTCTGGTTATGCGTTTTACTAATTACAGGATTTCTTTTTGGTCTATTTGCGGCGGTTAAGAAATTTACATCTAAGAGTAAAAAACTTTGGCCTGAGAATAAACCTCAGAAAAGAGAAGCGAAAGACCAGGACGAGCAAACCCGAAGAGATTTTGTTGCTAATGTTTCGCATGAATTACGTACCCCGGTATCGATTATTAAGGGATTCGCTGACTCTCTTCAGGAAGATTATGAAATCCTCAGCGATGCAAAACGTAAAAGTTTTTTGACCAAAATTCAAAAAAATGCAGAGCGGCTCAATTCCCTTGTTGAGGACCTTCTTGTCTTAGCTAGATTGGAAAAGCCCAAAACTACATTATCCAAGGAATCGTTTGATCTGTGTGAGCTTGTTCGATCAATTGAAGAGGAATTTCTACTAAGAAAAGACTCTTCTCTCCCAAAACTGATATTACATTGTCCATCATCCCCAGTCAGAATTCTTGCCGACCGTCAAAAATTAGTAAGTGTATTCGAAAACCTAATCGACAATGCAATCTTTCATGCAGAGGGACTTTCGCAGATCTCAATTCGAATTAGTGAAAATTCAGAAGATAATTCCATAACCAGCGAAGTGGAAGATGATGGTAAGGGAATCGAGCAGGATGACCAAGAGATGCTCTTTGAGCGTTTTTATCGTGTTGATAAAGGAAGATCTCGAAATAGAGGCGGAACCGGACTTGGTTTGAGCATTGCCAGAGAAATTGTCGACGCTCATGATGGCGAAATTTCTGTTAGAAGTAAAGTCGAGCGTGGAACGATCTTTTCATTTAAATTACCTCAAAATTTATCTGACGAAGGATAAATGAATTAAAAATAGATTGAAATGAAACATACTAAATATGTTTTTAAATATCTCATTTTATCTTGCTATTTCTATTTGAATAGTTTTTAAACAAGACTTATAATAAAATCTGTTGAACAAATTTATTACAGTTTTACTTACTTTATGTATTTCAACAATTCCGCTTTTTAAGTGTATATGTTGCGAGGTTAGTTTTAATACCACGTACAATTGTTGTGATAGTGAATCTTCACAAGATCAGCAGTGTGATACACATCCGTGTCTTGATTCCTTTAATGGAATGGGTTTATCCGAGAGTAAGTTATTTTCTGATATTAACTTCCTACCATTTAACACTGTTGAAGTTTATTCTAATACTTTCGATAACAAATTTTCAGTTGGATTTGTTAATCCAGACCAGTTGGGGTCTTCGTTCCGTCGACATATTTTGCTTAATGTTTTTCTTATCTGATTAACAAGTGATTGTAGTTAATCCTCATAAATATGGGGGACTAAAATAACTTGTTTAAGGTAAGTATGTCAGAAAATATTTTTCCAGTTGCTCAGTCTGGTTCTACTGAGTCACCAAAAAAGAGTTTTAGAATAAGGAAAAAGTTTAGCTTAATTTTTTTCTTATCTTTGTTCATTGTATTCACATTCATCTTTGCAGATAATTTTTCTAAAGAATGGGAAGTTGAAGTCACACAGGCAGTAATTTATCCACTTTCCCAAAATAATTTGTCTGATAAAAATGACTCAATAAAGACTTCCAGTGAAGTTTTGTTTCAGGCGAGTGGTTGGATTGAACCTGATCCTTTCCCTATAAGGGTTACATCACTTTACAGTGGAGTGGTAAAAAAAGTTCATGTCCTGGAAGGACGAAAAGTAATAAAGGATCAAATTATTGTATCGCTTGTCGAAGAAGATGCTCGTCTTGCTCTTTCTGAAACCGAAGCCCAATTTTTACAATCAACTGCTGAAGAAAAAATTATTGAAACTGATATTGAGCTAGCAAAAGCTACACTAGACGGAGTTCTTGCAAAATTAGCTAAAGAAGAAGTTTTATTAGAAGATAAAAACGATTCTTTAAGCCGTTTAAATCTATTGCCAGAAGGTGCAGTTGCCGATCAGGTTATTTATCAGGCAAAATTGGCAGTTCGAAAGCAAGAAGCTGTTCGCAACTCATCTTTATCAGAAGTCGAACAACATAAAATAAAGATCAGTAAATTAGAGAAAGAACTTTCGGCACAAAAGAACACAACCAAAGTATTTCATGCTCAAATGCAAAAAGCTGAACTTGATTTTAATCGAACAAAAGTAAGATCACCGGTTGATGGGGTAGTGCTTCGATTAATTGCCAGACCAGGTTCCAGAATAATGCTTCATATGGATGATATGGATGCTGGATCTGCTGCGATTCTCTATGAGGAAGGGAAGCTTCAAGCAAGAATTGATGTGCCTTTAAGTGAAGCTGCTAAAATTTTTCCTGGGCAGAATGTTGAAGTTTCTTCAACGATTCTTCCAGAGGAAAAATTTAATGGAATTGTTACTAGAATACTTGGCGAAGCAGATCTTCAAAGAAACACTTTGCAAGTTAAGGTCAGTTTATTGAATCCCAATCCTAAGCTGCGCCCTGAGATGTTGTGCCGTGCAAAATTCTTTGGCAGTAATTCTGAAAATCATTCGGAAAACCAAGAAGTAAAGGTTTTCGTAAGTGAAATTGTTCCTATGTCTTCTCAGAATGCTGAGGTAGAATTATTTGTGATTTCCAAGAATGGAAATCAAGCGGAGCTACGAAGGGTAAAATTCGGAAATTTAATTAAAGAAGGCTTCATCGAGGTTTTGGAAGGACTGCTTCCCGGAGATAAAATAATAATAAATCCAGCTCCTAAGCTTATAGCCGGAGATCGGATAAAGGTTGTAGGAATAAAATGAAAAATCCGTTTATAAAAGCGATTGGATTGACCAAGAGGTTTATCAAAGGGAGTCAAGAGATCCTTCCTGTGAATAAACTTAATTTTGAAGTTCAGGCTTCAGAATTTGTTTCCCTAATGGGCCCATCTGGAAGTGGCAAAACAACACTCCTTAATTTAATTGCCGGGATAGATTCTCCATCAGATGGAAGTTTATTAATAGGTGGAAAAGCCGTTCATGATATGACTCGTGAACAACTTACGCATTGGAGAAGTAAAAATGTCGGCTATATATTTCAATTGTATCATCTGATGCCGGTTTTGACCGCGTTTGAAAATGTTGAGTTACCACTCTTACTCACAGATATGAATAAAAGCGAACGAAGAGAAAAAATAGAATCAGTTCTGACTCAGGTTGGGTTAGCCGATAGAGCGAATCATTTTCCGAGGGAATTGTCAGGTGGACAGGAACAAAGAGTGGCGATTGCCCGTGCGCTAGTTGCTGAACCATCATTGATTGTAGCAGATGAACCTACGGGTGATCTGGACAGAGAATCTGCGGATGGGATCCTGGATTTATTACAAGATCTCTCAAAGAAACAAAATAAAACAATTGTTATGGTAACTCATGACCCTAAAGCTGCAGCCCGTTCTTCTAGGTGCCTTGAGTTAGAAAAAGGAAATCTTGTGAGTAAATTTACCAGTATATGATGAGAATAATAAATTTATGCATGCTTGCATCAAAGCAAATAGCAAGAAATCGAACTCGATCTATTTTAACTATAATTGGAGTGGCAACAGGAATGTTTCTTTTTGCAACTATTGAAACTATGCAAGGTGCGTTAAAAGATGCTACAGAAATTTCTGCAAATGATAATACCCTCGTAGTTTATAGAGAGAATAGATTTTGTCCCTCAACGAGTAGACTTCCAGAATATTATAAAGATGAAATCAAAAAAATTGATGGAGTTAGAGAAGTTATACCTATTCAAATTGTTGTTAATAATTGCGGTACAAGTCTTGATGTTGTGGTCTTTAGAGGAATTCAAATGGATCAAATCAATGTAATTTCTGAAGACATAAGATTTGTAAAAGGATCAATCAAAGAATGGGTAAATCGTGATGACGGGGCATTAGTGGGAATCAATTTAGCTCAAAGAAGAAATTTAGATATAGGAGACTCTTTTGATGCAGCTGGGATTACCGTAACCGTAACTGGTATTATTGAATCCTCCGAATCATCGCAGGATGATAACATTGCATATGTTAATCTCCCTTTTTTACAACAGGCATCTAGGGTTGGATTAGGTGTGGTTACTCAATTTTCTGTAAAAGTTAATGATTCTTCTTTGCTTGATTCTGTGGCCAATGAGATTGATCAAATATTTCGTTCAGAATCTGAACCGACAAGTACATCCGCGGAAAAGGCATTTTTTGCTAACACTGCAAAAGAATTGATCGAGTTAATAAAATTTTCTCGTTGGATAGGAATAGCAGCTGTATTTGCAGTTATTGGATTAATTGCCAATACAATATTAATTGCCGTTCGTGGTAAAGTTTCTGAATTAGCTGTTCTTAAAACTTTAGGATATACAAGATTATCGATTGCATGGTTGATTGTTGCAGAAGGTATTATGCTTTCATTTTTTGGTGGTGTAACAGGTATTCTGTCAGCAACGATTTTTTTGAACTTACAAAACATAACGATCGGAAACGAGGGGTTGGCACTTGCATTTATTCCAAGTATTTCGGTTTGGGTTTCAGGAATTTCACTTTCTTTGATCTTAGGTGTAGCTGCAGGATTTTATCCAGCATGGCAGGCTAGTAAAAATTCTATAATCGAAAGCTTGAGAACAGTTTAAGTATGATTCCTTTTACATATACATTACGAAATGTTTTCAGGAAACCCTTTCAATCCTGTCAATTAATTATGGGTAGTTGTTTGGTTATTCTTTTAGTGATGATTGCATTATCAATAAGTCAATCGATGGAGAAAACATTAAACAATTCAGGTAGTAAAACTAATGTGATTTTTTTGGGTGCTGGTAGTGAGGAAAGTGTTGAACGCAGCGAGATATCATCTGGCACTGAAGAGATTATTGGAGCTAATCTGTCGGATATAAAACGAGTTATGAATAGGTCGGCAATCTCACCAGAAGTTCATTTTAATGGTATGGTTAAGTTTGGAGATGACCATCAGGAGCAGGCACTTTTAAGAGGCATTCAACCTCAAGCTTTTTGGGTACATAATCAGGTTCGTTTAATTGAAGGAAATTATCCTTCATCAGGCCAGATAATTGTAGGGCGAGTTGCTTATCGTAAGCTTGGTTTAACTAAACAGGATTTAATTGTTGGAAGCTCAATCGTTTTTAACGGCGAAAAACTTGAAATAGTTGGGATTTTTGATGCGAGAGGAACCGTGATGGAGGGTGAGATATGGATGCCCTTGCAGGATTTAATGACCTTAACACAAAGGGATACTCTATCATGTGTAGTTCTGAGTGGAAACTCCCGAGTGTTTTTTGATGAAGCTGAAGTTTTTGCAAAAACGCGTTTAGATTTGGAATTGGTTGCGTTAAGAGAATCTGATTATTATCAGAATCTTGCATACTTTTATTCGCCAATTCGATGGATGGCTTGGATTTCTGCAATATTGATTTCAATTGGTGCATTTATGGGAGGTCTAAATACAATGTATGCTGCTTTTTCGACAAGGATTAAAGAATTTGGAGCACTTCAGGCAATAGGGTTCTCGCGAATGGCCATTTTTTTAAGCTTATTTCAGGAGGCTTTAATGATCGGAATTCTGGCCGCAATTACATCGATTTTATTTGGTATATTTTTTATACAAGACTTATCCTTTCCATTTGCCGTAGGAGTTTTTTCACTAGACTTCAATAATACTGTAATTACGGCCGGTTTAGTTTCTGGAATCATGCTCGGAACTTTTGGTGTACTTCCTCCATCATGGAAATCTTTACATCCCAGTCTAACGGAAACTCTTCGACATTCATAAATCCAAAAATTCAAAAAATGAAAAAGTATAAACCTTATATTATTTTACTAACATTTCATCTTGGAATCTTAATATCAGGGTGCTCAGATGATTCAGAAACCCAAAAATTTTTAGTAAAAGCTGTTTTGCCTGAAAATTTTGTGAAGAATGGTAATCTTGGTTCTTCTATTACGGTATGTGAATTGAGAAAATCATTTAGCGTAAATGATGAAATCGTGGTTGAGGGATTTATTGGCGGTAGGAGAAAACCATTTTCAGAAACCAAAGCTATTTTTATTTTAGGCGATGACTCGCTAGAAACCTGTGATGAAATACCTGGTGATAGTTGTCCGACTCCTTGGGATGTTTGTTGTGAGGATCGAAAAAAAATAGCTAATTCAACAATTTCTATTCAAGTTAATGACGATAAAGGTGATTTGTTAGATGGAACTTTAGAAGGTGTATCTGGTATTATTCCCGGACAACGAATTAAAGTAAAAGGGATTGTTGACTCAAAATCTTCTGCCAATGCGGTGATCTTGAATGCCATTTCCATTCAACTTCTTTAAATAAAATTTTTTGATTTTTAAAATCATGAAAATTTATTTATTTTTTTTATTCATTTTTCTAAGTGGGTGTTCCCATAAAAAAATATTGATTTCAGATTCTAATTTTTCTACCCCAAAAGATGAGTTATATTCGCTTAAGGGAGACTTAAACTCAACTGACATTCCATCCTTTCAATCAATAGTTTCTATTAAAGGGTTGAAGATTCTAGTTGATAAAGGTTTACAAAAGAACCCCCAATGGCAGGCACAACTTGCAAAACTAAATGTCGTTAGAGCGAAGCAGGGTTTAGTTGTTTCTCCTTCAAAACCAAGTCTCGAGGGAAGTATTGGTTGGAGGGAGGGAAAAGAAAAGACTAGGGAGTCTGGGCTTAAAGAAATGCCACTGCCAAGTTGGTATGGCGGTGCTTTGTTTAATTGGGAAGTTGATCTTTGGGGTAAATGGAAAATTGTTAAAAAATCTGCCCTTATGCATGTGGAAGAAGCAGAGTATTTAAAACAATCTTCAAAAATAATTTTTGTTCATGAAATTGCCAATACATGGATTTCATTAGCTGCGCAGAAAGAACAACTGTCAATTTTGAATAGATCGATTATAAGCCAACAACAGAGTAAAAGGTTTTACGAGAAAAGAGTTGAAGTTGGTAAAGAGAGCAATGTTACTTTAGCACGCCAGAATGTAATCTATGATCAACTTCAACTGGAATATGCGGGTATGAATCGTATGTTTGAAATTACCAAATTGAGAATGCAAAATTTGATTGGTGATCAATTGAATTCATTGGAGATTGATATCCCGAATATTTCAGAAATACAATTACCTGAGCTTCCAAAAGTTTTCCCTACTGTTGCTTTAAAAAAGCGTCCGGACCTAATGTCTAAGGAGTCTAAAATAAAAGAAAGTATATATCTGCAGAGAAGTATGGAATATGATTTGTATCCATCTTTATCCTTTCAAACATCAGGATTATTTTTCGGATCAAGTTTATCAGAACCTTTTGAACAATGGAAAGCATCCATGGGGCCTGTTTTGAAGTTACCAATTTGGAGTCCCAGAAAAAAAGTAAAAGTCATTGTATCGAAGGAAGAGACAAAACTTTATAAAGAGGAATGGAAAGCGTTAATCAATCTTGCGATAGAAGAGATTGAATCATCAACAAAATCTTTTGTCATGAGTTTATCTGAACTTTTATTAGCAGAAAAAACTTCGAAAGAAACAAAGAAAATTCTGTCCATTACGAAATCTAAGCTGGAAGCAGGGATCGTTTCTCAACTTGAACTTATTGAGGATGAGAGACAATTTTTAGAGACTAACCGAAAAGCAGTTGTTTCACGTCTTCAAGTTTTTCAGTTTGCCTTAGATCTTACGAAAGCACTTGGATTACAGTGGGAAGAATAAAGTTCTAAATTACCGTAAACTTGGAGAGAAAAATCTCGCCTTTCTGTGGTATTTGAGCAGGTGAGATTTTCTCATCGTTGTTAGAACTGTTAACGTAAGTAACTGATTTTTGACTTTGTAACATAATTGTAACAATTATGACCCATTTATGTAAAGTTTTCTTGTTATAAAATAGTTATGAATTCAACAAAGCCCATAATTCGTTTCATCAAATACACACATACTTTTTTGTTTATTTCGATATCTAGTTTTCTAAATGCCCAAGAAAATTCCAATGCGTATGATATGCTTTGGGATAAAGTTGTTCTTTTTGAGGGAGATGAAAAATCAATTATTGATAAATTTGCTTTAACCGGTCGACTACAAGCTGATTATCACAGTTTTGAGAACGATATTAATGGCCTTTCTGAAGATGATTCTCAATGGCGACGTTTTCGCTTTGGTTTTAAGATGAGTTTACTTGATGGAATTACTTTACATTCAGAGGCAAATATGAATTTAAACCAGCCAGAACCTTTGTACAGAAATTTAACCGACACTTATTTATCTTGGTCTACAGATTCTGGTATAAAAATAAAACTAGGAAAGCAATCGGCTCCATTTACTCTTCATGGTTCCACATCTTCAAAGAAGCTTTACACTTTAGAGCGTGGTAAAATTGCTCGAAATATTTGGTTTACTAATGAGTATTTTACTGGAATTTCTTTTTCCGGCAGTCGTGATAACTGGGATTATTTAGCTGGAATTTATTCGAGTGATGAAGGTCCAGAGTTCGATGAAGCTTTTGATTACGGAAAATTTGGATTGCTCTCTTTAGGATATAATTTTCAAGAATCCGAATATTTTGACAACTCTCTCATTCGATTTGATTTAATGGTTCAGGAAGAGGACGCCTTGAGTCCTACCCCTGATCACAAAAATGCATTCTCAATTGTTACTAAGTTAAATAAGGGCAAATTTAACTTTTGGGGCGATCTTAGTTTCTCGAATGGTTATGACTCACAAAGCGATGTATGGGGAATACAGTTGATGCCGTTTTATGACTTTTCTAACAAATTACAGGGTGTTTTCAGTTACACATATGTTGAGAGTGATGACCCTCTTGATGTTGATGTAACTAGATATGAGAGAGATCTTGCTGGAAGGGGTGATGAAATGAGTGAGTATTTTTTTGGGATAAATTATTTTTTCTACGGTCATAAGTTAAAATGGCAAAATGCGTTTCAATACACTGAGATGGATAATTTAGGTTCAAAAGTTTACGAAGGTTGGGGCTACACATCTGGTCTGCGCATAAGTTGGTAGAAATTATATATAAATCTAATAATTAAGGGATAAGTCATGGCTAATGTAACAACTTGGGAGTTCATCGTAGGGTTACTATATATTCTCGGCGGTTTGGGTATCTTTCTTTTCGGAATGCGTGTTATGAGTGAGGGCATTCAAAAAGTTGCTGGTGAGGGTATGAGGAGAATTATGGCGACTATGACCCAAAACCGATTTTTTGGTCTTGCTACAGGTTTATTGGTAACTTGCTTGGTTCAATCGTCTTCAGCCACCACTGTTATGGTGGTCAGCTTTGTAAATGCTCAATTACTTACTCTGATGGAGTCGATTGGGGTGATCATGGGAGCAAACCTTGGGACCACCCTTACCGGTTGGATTATTGCAACCATAGGAAAGTTTAGTTTATCGAAAATTGCTCTGCCGATTATTGGTATCGGATTACCGCTTGTATTTATGAGCAAGCCAAAATTCAAGCATACTGGAGAGTTCCTCGTTGGTTTTGGCTTATTATTTTTTGGACTCAGTGAGTTAAAAAATGCAGTTCCTGATGTTAAAAGTTTACTTAAGAGTTCCGATCCTGGAGATCAATTATTGGTTCAGGATATTCAAGGATTTATTGAACAACTTAATAGCTATGGTTTTGGCTCAGTCATTATTTTCCTAATTATCGGAGTCTTTCTTACAATTTTGGTGCAGTCCTCTTCCGCCGCGATGGGCATTACTATTATTGTGGCGATAAATGGTTGGATTAATTTTGAGATCGCGGCCGCTATTGTTCTTGGGGAAAATATTGGTACCACTGTTACTGCATGGCTTGCCTCTTTGGGAGCAAATATTAATGCAAAAAGAGCCGCACGGGCACACTTTATCTTCAACATCGCTGGCGTATGTTGGATGTTACTTCTATTCTATCCCTTTATTGGCATGCTTGACGAGATTATGCCGGGTGCCATCTACACTGAAGATGTCACGCAAGTCGAGGCAGTTGCTTATTTAGAAGATAACGATTTTACAGGCGATCCGACTGAAGATGACCTATCCAAAGCTAAGAAAGCGATTGTGGATAGAAATATTCCTTTGCACTTATCCCTTTTTCACACGCTGTTCAATTTGGCTAATATCGCATTATTGATTGGTTTTGCTCCTCATTTGGGGCGGTTAGTCGAACGTCTCGTTAAGCCAAAAACACACGATGGTAATGCACCCAAACCGGGTAGTCTCGCATCACTTCACTACGAAGGGTCCGGTGTCCTTCCTAAAACAGGAGAGCTTAACCTTGCCCTTGTTGAAGCAGAAATAGATCGCTTGGCCGCAATTTCCCGATACATGTTTGAAGGTTTTGTGGAAGTATTTGAAAGTCCTGAC
>Ga0206126_10002037_pt1 | contig 23087 bp, 21 predicted proteins | sample Helgoland_Spring_5_FD_148621 | JGI IMG/M metagenome (GOLD analysis project Ga0206126, IMG submission 148621) | Pelagic subsurface seawater microbial communities from Kabeltonne, Helgoland, North Sea - Helgoland_Spring_Bloom_20160412_1 | ecosystem: Environmental > Aquatic > Marine > Epipelagic ...
GATATAGTTATAGTAGGAGGAGGTGTATCGGGGTTATATTTGTATTATAAATTATTAAAAAATAAAAAAGTTAATCCAAATAATAGTATTTTGTATGAAAAGTATAAAGAAATAGGAGGGCGTGTTCAAAGAAAAATAATAAAAAAAAATAATATAAAACATATTTTTGAAGCTGGTGCTGGTAGATTTAATTCAAAACATAAAAATTTATTAAAATTAATTAATGAATTAAAATTAGAAAAAAATATAATTCCTATATCAGGAAATACAAAATTTATAACTGTAAATGATTCATTAAAAAAATATAAAAATGTAAATTATTATTTTAAAATTGTTTTAAAAAAATCAAAATTAAAAAGCGAAAAATATTTACAAAGTCTTACATTTATAGATTATTGTATTGAAGTTTTAGGTAATGATATTTGTAAATATTTGCAAAAGGCATATGCTTACAATGATTCTTTTAAAACAAACGCGTATGATGCAATTAGATTATTTAAAAAATCAATGAATCCTAAAATGAATAATTTTTTTATTTTAAATGGTGGATTATCGCAAATAACAAAAACATTAGAAAAAGAAATAAATATAATGGGTGGTAATATTAAAACAAGTTCCTGTGTATCAAATATTAAATATAAAAATAGAATTTTTGAATATAATTTAAAAAATAAAAAATATATGTCAAATAAAATAATTTTGACATTGCCAAAAAATGAATTAAAAAAAATGAAAATTTTAAATCCAGTAAATAATTTATTAAATTCCGTAGGACAATCTCCTTTAATGAGAATTTATGCGATATTTAAAAAAGAAGATATTTGGTTCAAAAATATGGGTAAAATGAATACCGATAATAATCTACGCTTTATAATACCAATTAATGAAAATAAGGGTTCAATAATGATAAGCTACGGTGATGAAGAATACGCGAATTATTGGAATAATTTAATAAAAAAATCAAAATCAAAAAAAGAATGGCAAAATATTTTAATGAAAAATGTAAGATCATTATTTGGTGAAAATATAAAAGATCCAATATGGATTCAAAATTATTATTGGAAAAATGGCGTTTCTTATTGGAAACCACATACAAATAGTAAACAGATTTCAAAAGATATAATTCAACCGTTAAAAAAAAATAATAAAAAACTAGAATTTTATATTTGTGGTAGTAATTATAGTTTAACAAATGCGTGGATGGAAGGGGGCTTAGAAACGGCAAATATAATATATAAAAAAATGAACTAAATTTAAAAAAAAATGAACAAAATTTAAAAAAAAAATGAACAAAATTAAGAAAAAATTGAAATAAAATAAAAAAAGAAAAAAAAATAAAAATAAAAATTATAAAAAAATGTCATCTAATAAATTTATTAGTAATTTTATTTTACTTAAAGAAATAAGTAAGAAAAAAAACACTAATAAAATAATTGATCAACATACGCTTAATGCGGATTATTTTTATGAAAAAATGATGTTAGCACCGGAGAGAATAAAGATTACTAATTGGGATAATAATCTACCAATTCAAGAAAAAAGAAAAATAATTGATTTAATAAATAAAAAATTAAATGAAACATTCGAATATAAAATTATTTTATTCAAATTTTTACCATATGATATGATAAAATATCTTGAATCTTATATTGTTGATATTAATTATAATACATGTTTACTTATGAAAAAAATAAAAAGGAATTTATCTTTTCCCATAATGAATTAATTCCTAATAATTTATCGGATAATTTACATAAAAAAAATAAAGAAGAATAAAGAATTGGAGATGAAATTATAATAAAAGATACATTTTTTTTATCTTTTAATGTATTAAAATATTTCATTAAAAAATGTTTAAAATAAGAAGAATTATAGCCATATTTTATTCTACTATTTAAAGCATTATATGTTGGTATTTCTCTGTGACATTTCATAACATTTATTAACTTATAAAAATCATTATTTGAATTTTCAAATGAATCATATAATCCTTTAAACATATATAAACTAAAAATTCTATCTACTTTAATTATGTCATCAATTATTTTTATTTCATCATTTCTATTTCTAATCCTTAACATTTTTTTTTGAATTTCGAATTTTTTTGGTATTGATGGATATATATATATATTTTCTTCTAATCTTATTTTTTTATTTTCTATTTTTTTTAATTCTAAATCTTGCAAAAGAAGAAAATGTTGATTTTTTAAATCTAATATTTCTTCGGCTTCAAAAATATTTTCCATTTTTAATAATAAGCTTAAAACATCAACATTTCTCTTCAAAATATATTTTTCTTCAATATTATTCATTTATTTAAATATTATAATAAATCTTTTAATTAATATCCCAGCTTATAATTTTATTTTTATATTTTTTTAAATATTCATTCGTTTTTATAAAATGATTATTTCCAATAAAGTCTTTTTTTCTATTTAACGGCGATGGATGTCCTGATATTAAAATTAGATGTTTTTTTTCATCAATAAAATGTTTAACTTCTTCTGCATTTCTACCCCAAAGTATAAAAACAATATTATTTAAATTATTGGATATATATTTTACAATTAATTCTGTAAATGGTAGCCAAATTTTTTTATGAGAATTTGATATACCTTCTCGAACTGTTAAACTTCTATTTAACAATAATACACCTTGATTTGCCCAATTAGTTAAATCACCATTTTTTAGATTATTATTTAAATTTAAACTATTATTTATTTCTTTAATTATATTTTTTAAAGATGGTGGAACTTTCATTTCTCTGGGAACACTAAAAGATAATCCCATTGCTTGATTTTTACGAATATAAGGGTCTTGACCAATTATAACAACTTTTGTATTATCAAAATCAAAAAAATTAAAACAATTAAATATTTGCTCTTTTGGAGGATAAATTTCTAACCAATCTTTAAATGTCTCTTTTTCATTTTTTAAAAAATCATTTATTTTTTCAAAATCATATTTTTGAATAATTTTTTTCCAATTTGTTTTAATATCTTCTGTATTAATAATCATGTTTATAAATTTTAATAAAAATTTAATTTTAAATCAATTTAATCTAAAAATATTCCCAAATATAATTTTTTACCATAATCTAAAATGAATGAAAAATTAAATATTGTAATTAAAATAACAGCAATCCATTCATATATAGCAGAATTTTTTTCTTTTTTTTCATTAATAACTAAATATATAACATCCGCGCTATATAATGTTGTTATAAATGTTTTTACTATTATTGATTTATTTGAAAATATTTTTTTTTTTTTTTTTTTAATTTTTAAAAATTTTTTATTTTTTTTTTTTTTTTTAATTTTTTTATTAAATAATTTTATTTTTTTTTCAATTTTTTTTTTTTTATTATTTATTTCAAAAACTTGATTTTTTATTTTTTTATTATTATTAATATAATAAATACAAATTAAATTATTCCACATATAAAATCCTTGCATAGCAAAAAATATAATAGCTCCAAATAAATGAATAGTATCATTTTCTTTTTCATTTACAACAGATAAAATACCAAATCCAGTATTACTTAATATACTATAAAATAGAGACAAATATGGCAATAATCCTTTATTATATTTTTTTGCGAATAAAAAAAATTCATATGAATTTAAAAATAAAAAAAAAGATGATAAAGTCATTCCACTTCTAAAAATATATGCTTCAGGATAACCAACAGCACAATCTGAAATATAAGGCAACCAAACCGGAACGTGTCCTTTTAAAACTGCGATTGTATAACAAGTCATTATTGTAATTAATGTTAAAGAACTACAATATTTTAAATCAACAGAAAATGAAATTTGTTTTAAAACATCCTTTTTCATTTTTCAAACTTTATTAAATTATAAATATATAATATATTTATATATTTTGTATAATTTATGTTTTTTTTTATAATATATTTATACTTTAATAAAGTAAAAAATGAAATCATTCAAAAATTTTAAAAGTTTGTGTAATTATACTAAAAACCCATTGTCATACAAAAAGAAAACATTATATTCTGATAATGGTGTTTTAAGATGTTATTCTAATAATAAAATGGATATTATTCTAGATAATAAAATAATTTTTTATTATATAGATAATTTTAAAATAAGAAATTCTTTTAAGATAAATAAACAAACAAAAAAAAAAGTTAGGGTTTATTTAAAAAGAGAGAAATATATATATGATTACGGTTTTTATCGGGTTATAGGTTTTTATAAATGTTATGTTAAACTTGAAAAATAATAAAAATAAAGATAATAAAAAAATAAAAAATAAAAAATAAAATTAAACATTAGTTTTTCCAATATTTTTATTTTTCCTCGTTAAAAATTTTATTTTTTCATATGAATTTTTTATTCCTTCTCGTCTAAGAATTGTTTGTATTGCAAAAATGATTGAAGGTGAAATGTACAATGTAATTAGCAATATTCAAAATTATGAAAAAGTGATGAAAGAGTTAAAAAAGAGAGAAATATACCTAAAAATAATATTTTTTTTAAAGATTATTATAAAGAACTAATTGGAATCATAAAATTAGGACATATAAATGTTATTAAAAAACTTAAAAATAATTAAAAATATATTTTTAATGAATCCAAGTTATAATGAAAAATTAAATTATAATTTAAATTATTATATTAGAAAAAATAATAATTTAAATAAAATTATAAACGATTTAGAAAAAGAATTAGAAGAAATATATTTAATATTTAGTAAAGATATATTGGATACAAGTTCTCTTCTTAATACATACATTTTAAGTATAAAAAAATTAATTTTAAAAATAAAATCTTTTAAAAATAATGAAAAAAAAGAAAATATTGAAGAAAATATAATTTTTAATAAAGGTTATTGTGAATGTGATAACTGTGGTTTTTGCAATGCTTTAAATTTTTAAAAAAATAAATTTTTATATAAATTGAATTATTAAAAAAAAATTTTTTATAAATTAAAAAACAAGTTTGTAAATGAATAATAGAAATTATACAATGACAACAACCGAATATAAATGCGATAATTATAATCAAATTGATATTAATAATAATATTTTTAAATCATTAATGCTATTAAATTTTGGAATCACTAAATCAATGAATGATATTGTATTAAATTCAATGAATGATAAAAATAAATGTAAAAATAAACATAAATGGAATAAATCATATAAAAAAAATAAATGGAATAAATCATTTAAATATAAATATAAAAATCAACTTACTCAACCGAGAAATCGTGGTATGAATCATTAAATGTATTGTTTATATTTATTTAATTTAAATCTTTAAAAGTTTCTCGAATATAAATTGGCAAAGCATATACGTGAGGTCTTTTTTTTTTATCTATCCACTCCAATGTTAAGGGCATTAAATCAGCATCGGGAGCTTTATTAGTCCATTTTTTTTTATGTAATAAAATATTTAATTTTTTAATTCTATTTTTTATTCCTCCTGCGTTTCTTGGACGTATATGTTTTAATGCCCATTCAAATTGCATACATTCTATTTTAGTTGGAAATCCGTGTATTAAACAAATATGTTTCCATCCTTTTCCTTTACTAGTTGTATATTTGGCACCACCCTTAATTTCTCCATTGTGAGCTCTTAATCTTTTCATAACATCGTTTGAAACACCAACATATGTAAATCCGCGATTTTCAATAATATAACATGACCATTCGTCCATTAATAAAACTTTTAAGAAAAGTTTTAAATCAAAATAATAATAAAATAAAACTTTTAAGAAAAGTTTTAAATCAAAATAATAATAAAATAAAACTTTTAAGAAAAGTTTTAAATCAAAAATATATTTTATTAAAATTAAATTAAAAATAAAATAATATTTATATTTAATGAGTGAAATGAATATTGATATGATTGTAGAAATTCCATATAATACAAATGTTAAATATGAATTTGATAAAAATGAAAAAAGAATTAGATGTGATAGAATTTTAAATACATCAATGATGTATCCAGGAAATTATGGTTATTTTCCAAAAACATTATCAGGTGATAATGATCCATTAGATGTATTGCTTATTTCAAATTTCCCACTTTATCCTAATATTATAATTAGTGTTAAAATAATAGGTGTTTTAATTACAAAAGATGAAAATGGAGAAGACGAAAAAATAATAGCTGTTCCATCAAGAAAAGTTGATAATAATTACAAAAAAATAAACGACATTAATGATTTGCAAGAAAATACTATTGAAAAAATTAAACATTTTTTCACACACTATAAAGATAATGAAAAAAATAAATGGGTTGAAATTGGTAATATTTTTGGAATGGAAAAAGCAATTAAAATTTATCAAGATAGTAAAGGAAGATATAATCTAATGAGTAGAGTTTAAAATCAAATTCTAGATGTCTATTCCATATAAACCTTCATACCATTAAAACAATAAATTGAAATAATATAAATTTATTTTTTTATTAAAATATAAAAATGCCCAACTCATGGTATGTTATGTTATGGAAAAATGATAAAAATTTTAATAATGTTATGAGATTGTGTATTAATGATAATTCTTTTGGAATAAGTTATGATATTAATGAGAATTTAAATAGTATTAATATTGCAAGAATTGATTTAATAATGAACAATATGGGTAAAACAAGTGGAGAAAAACGTATTCCAAAAAAATGTTTAACAATAATAAAAGAAGAAATGAAAATAGGCGATATTATATTTTTATGCAAGGGTTCAAATATTTTAGGCGTAGCATTTATCGCTAGTAATTATATATTTGATTTAAAAGAAAATAATAAATTTTGGTTACCACATAGGAGAAAAATAAAAATTATTTCTTTATTTAAAACTCCTGCAAAATCAAATAAACAATTAAGACATACTATACACAAAGTTTAATATATAATCAAAAATAATTTAAAAAAATATCACTAAATAACAATATATAAAATGCAAATCTTTGTAAAAACACTAACTGGAAAAACAATTACTCTTGATGTTGAACCAACTGATACTATTGAAAATGTTAAAACAAAAATTCAAGATAAAGAAGGTATCCCCCCAGATCAACAACGTCTAATTTTTGCAGGTAAACAGCTAGAAGATGGTCGTACTTTATCAGATTATAATATTCAAAAAGAAAGTACCCTTCATTTAGTTCTATAAACGCTTTTTTTTTAAATTTTTTATATATATATAAATATATATATATATAATGATAAAAAGAAAATATAAAAATTTAAAAAGACGAAAAAGTCAAAAAAGAAATAATTATAAAAGAAAAAAATATAAAAAAACACATAAAAGAAAAAAATTAGGAAAAAAAAAATCAAAGAAAAATTTAGGAAAAAAACGTCATTCAAAAAAAAATCGTTTAAAACGTTGTTTAAAAAAAAGTCGTTCAAAACGTCATTTAAAAAAACGTCGTTCAAAACGTTGTTTAAAAAAAAGTCGTTCAAAACGTTGTTTAAAAAAAAGTCGTTCAAAACGTTGTTTAAAAAAAAGTCGTTCAAAAAAAAGCCGTACAAAACGTAGTTCAAAAAGGAAAAAAACTAGAATCCGAAAAAGACGAATGAGAGGAGGCGCATTACAAAAATCGGAGACATTAGGAGGCGCATTACAAAAATGGAAGGCATTAGCAGGCAAGCCTCTTGAAGATATTAAATCAGAGTTGAGTACGTACGATGATAAGGATATTAATATAACGTATGTTAGATTGACTCCCCTAACATACGCAGTTGAAGAACTAAAGATTAATTTAGTTAAAGCGCTATTGGAAGATAAAAAAGTCGATGTGAATTTACCTGATAAAAACGGTGTTACCGCTCTAATCAAAGCAGCTCAAAAAGACTCTGTCGAAATTATCAAATTGCTACTGGAAGCCGAGGCCAATGTGAATGCCGCAGATAAATACGGTAATACCGCCCTATCAGTAATCTGTAACTCTAATGGGTATAATGATTCCAAGATTGCCGAATTGTTAATGAATGCCAATGCCGATCCGAATATTTTTAATAGTTCGGGTCAAACCGCCCTAATGGTTTCAGTTCTCCGAAAAAACATCGATATAATTGAAATACTATTGAAATTCGAAAATATCGACCTGGATCTTCAAAATAATAATTCTGATGATGAAACCAATTATTTAAAAACAGCACTAATGTACGCAGCCGGAATCACGGACACTGACTATAAGACACCCGGCACTAAAATGGTCGAAATACTAGTGGATGCCAATGCCAATCTGGATTTAAAAGATCATTCAAATAAAACCGCCTTTGAATATAGCAAATTTGCTGATAACGATGCCTTAAAAATAATAGAAGAAGCCTTAGAAAAGAAGGACAACGGCGGGGACGATTCAGTTTCAGATATCGCTGGTGCCATCAAAGACGCATCTAATCCGGATAATCTACCATGGTGGATGAGGGATGTAGATATTCTACCCGATCTAGAGGATATAATAGAAGAAATTATTGAAAATAATGAACCTAGAAACAAAATACCCGAGCTAGTAGCTAAAATTCAAAAAGTTAAACTAACACCGGAACTAGAATATGATATTAAGAATTACCTTTATAAACGTGGTGAATTTTACACATCAAGTAATAATTTAGAAAAATTAGAAAATAATATAAAATCGGCAAAATATAATAGTGATAATAATGATACCATGACAAACTCCGACGTTTTAATCAAAAAAGTTGGCGACGACAAGGTCTTAGGTTGGAACGACTCGCGTTTGGACGGTAAGAGCGAAAGTGGCGACGAGAGAGTAGAAAGCATCCCGGACGCCCAGGACCCGGACGATGACGGCGACGGCACGCCGGACAGCGCCGAGCGCGACTCAGATGGCGACGGCGTGGCGGACAGCGCGGAGAAGGACTCTGACGGCGACGGCGTGGCTGACGATGACGACCCGGACGGACGATGAGTAGAAAGTGGCGGCGAGAAAGTAAAAAGTGGCGACGAGATAGTAGAAAGTGGCGACGAGAGAGTAGAAAGTGGCGACGAGAAAGTAAAAAGTGGCGACGAGAAAGTAAAAAGTGGCGACGAGAGTTGAAAGTGGCCCATCGCTTTTTTAAAATAGTAATAAATTGATTATATTAAACTTCACAATTAAAAAAGTTAAATTTAAAATGGTAAATAATAATAATTATAATTATAATTATAATTTTAATGAAATTTTGTCAAATATTAAAATTTATGGTCATTTACATGGTATAGATTTAGATTATTTAACGTTTAATTATATTAATTTTGACAATTGGGATTTTGATATTATTCCTGAAAGTATTACAAATATTTCAAAAGAATTATATGTATTATATCATTCTATTAGTGAATTGGAATATTTGTTAAAAAATAAACATTGTTATAGATTTATGATTTATGATTTAATGTTATTTGATGATTATGAGTCAAATGATAAAAATCCCAAACGATGTCCAGTTTTACCAATAGAATACTATAGTAAATATAGTAAATATTTATTTGATTCAATTACGCAATAAGTTGAATTTTTGAACCCATAATTTCAAGTTTAATATTAATTTTTTCCATTATTAAATCTATTTTTGTAATAGTTTTAATATCATTTCTATAAGTAATTTTTAAATTTTCCAATCCTTTAATACTATTAGATAATATTCGGTGTATTCTTTGAAATAGATGTGTTTTATCTTCTTCAAATTTTTCACAATTTTTCATTTTTTCATTTTTACCATATGTTTTATCTATAAAATTAAATAAATCCTGCACAATGTTTGTTATTTTAATTAATGCTGTTTGTCTACCATCTTCATACCACCAACGTTGTATAGATTGAATATATCTAGTATCTATTTCTAAGCAGTTACTATTAGCAACTAATTTATCATTTTCTTTTATTTCTGATATTATTCTCATATTTAAAATAATTGTTTCAATGTCCATTTCTTTTTCTTTATTTTCTAAAACTAGTTCATTTGTATTAATTTTTTTTTCATCCATTAATTATTTATATAATTTATTATTTAAATAATTAAAAAATAGTAATTAAATATGACCATCTGTTGTATTATGTAAACAAAATATATCATTTGCTTGATTTCCCCATAAAATATCATTATTTTTAAAAAATTCATAATCCATATAAAAATATCCTTTATCGCCCCAATTATCACCCCAAGAATTAGCAATTATAAAATCTTTATTATCATCATCGTAACCTACAATTGTCATAATATGACCGTTATTTAATGAATTCATTATTAATAAAAATTCTTGAATATCTTTATTATAATTATTATTTTTAATAATTTTATTAATTTTTTTATTTAATTCTTGATCCATTTTTTTTAATATATTTATTGATGAATTTGTTTCATTTAAAAACATAAATTTATTTTTTATTTCATCAATTTTTAAGCCATTTTTTTTTAAAAAAATCTCTGTTTTTTCAATTAATTTCTTAGGGAAATGTAGTCTGTAATCATTCCTTTTATAATTTTTTTCTAGTGATTTTGATATTTTTCTATTATTTATTTTATAATATTCATTTATTTTTTTTCTCATAACACTTGATGAATCAATGATATTATTTATTTCTTTACTTGAAATATTATTTTTCTTTATAATATTTTTTTTTGTAATTTCAATTATTTCATTTATTTTTTTTTTTTCACTGTTTGTAAAATTATCATTATTCAAAATTTCTGTAAATAATTTTAAATCAAATTTTTGTTGAAATGGTAAATGTTCTATTAATTGTGAATATTTAAAATGAAAAATAACTGGTCCAAAATAAAATAAATATTTTTTTATTTCATTTATATTATAGTTATCTAATTTAAAAATATTTATAACTTTATGATTTTGAGCATTTAAATACATTTCTTTTGTAGGTTTTTTTAATTCTAATGATTTATATTTATTTGTAATTAAATTTACATTTTTATCAATATTTTTGTTTAAAATTTCTATATCTTTTAATATATTTTTATTTTTTGTTATTATTTTTTCATTTGGATATGGATATTCATTTTCACTGCAAATACCATATAATAATATACTATTTAAATCCATTAAAATCTCTGCTCCTTGATTATTATATTTATATATTCTATTTTTAATACTTATTTTATTTTCACCTCCTCTAAATAAATGTATCAAATTATATTCGCAAAAAAACCTAGAAGGATTAAAACTCTTACCATTTTTTAAACATATATATTTATAAACAAAACAAACAGCATTAATATGACAAAAGCCCAATTGTCCTTGGTCATAAATTGGTGGACATTTTAATCTCAAATCGACCTTTTCAGGTATATTATCATTATAATCATCTAAAACAAAAAAAAAATGATTATCATTTGTTATTCTATTTTTTCTGTTAATTAATAAATATTTATTACTGTAATGTGAATTTTCATTATTATTCCATTTTTTTATCCAAATATATTTGTATAATATATAAAAAGCAAATATAATTGAAATTATAATTAAAAATTTAATTTTTATATTTTTAATTTTAGTAATTTTACTAATTATTTTAATTTTACTAAATTTATTAATTATATTTTTTAATTTCATTATATATAATAATATTTTTTTTTAATCAATCATAATTTTTTTTTTACCTCGTGTAATTCCAACATAATAAATATTTTCATCTTCAGAAATATCAATATCTTCTGCTAATCTCAAATTATCATCTTCCATTCCTTTATATGCGTGAACTGTATATAAACGAATTCTGCTTTTCTCTTTTGGAACAAGATTTAATGAAATATTATCAATCAAATTATTCAATTCTGATTCTGAAAGAGATTTTAAGAATTTAGGCAAATCATCTTCAAATGAATTAATTTCGTCCATATCTAATTTTGCAAATGATAATACATTATGAAGTTTCATAATTTGTTTTAATTTATTATCAAAATCATTAATCCAAATATTTGGTAAATGTGACGCGGTTGTTAAAAGAGCTTTCCAACTTCTAAAAAGATAAGTATATTTTTCTTCGCTTGGAATACCATTTACAAAATTTGTTTCATTTTTGCTCTTAGAAATCATCCAACAATTTCTGAATTTTTTTCTAATAATATCGCATGCTGGATTACCAATTCTAAATGTAGAATAAAATTCAATAATTAGTGATTCTTCTGGTAAATATTGAAAAGCATTAATACAACCACGAAATTGATAAATAGATTGTTTTGGATCTCCTACAAAGATTTTTGGAATAGTTGTATCTGTTAATAACATTTTCAACATAATCATATCAAAATCTTGCGTTTCATCCACCATAATCATATCATATTTTTTATCTAAAACATCTTTAAACCAGCGGTTGATAAAAGCTTGTTTACGAATAGTTTCAAATGTAATTAATTTATTTGCTAAAACGGCCTCCCATAATTTAACTAGCATTGGTTTTGTTCTTTTAAACTCTTTTTTACAAAATTCATAAATATTGTTTGTAGTGTGATCATTGCAAAATTTACTTAAATATTTACAATAATATTTCTTAACTCGGAATGGTTTACTTTTAAACCATTGGATAACATTTCCAATAACGTGTGGTTTTAAATCTTTAATTTCGGGTGGTTTTTCGTGAATTGAAATATATAAACTATAAAGCAAAGCATCAAATGTCTTTGGAAATAAATTCTTTATTTTATCCTTTCTAATTTTATTTTTGATTTCCTTAATCAAACTCTTATTAAAAGCAATATACAAAATCTTTTTCTTTTTATGAATTTTTGAAAGCGTTAACAATGTCGTTGTCTTACCACTCCCAGCAACAGATTTAATACCAATAATTTCATTCTTTTTAAAATTATGTTTTTTAATGTATTCTCGGTGAACACCATCAAGCAAATACATCGATGCTTTACATCTTGCGTAAATAATGGGAATAATCGGTATTTCATTTTTCTCACTTTCTTTTGTATTTTCAATAACCATTTGTTTACCTTCTTCTATAATAATATGATTCAAACACGTATTCTCCAAAACATCATCAAAAGAACAAATCTCTCCAATCCACATTTTTCTAACTTCCCCTTCAATTTCTATTTTATATACATCAAAATCAGTTAACCAAATCCAATCTTTTGTTCCTGTGTATAAGAATACATTATTTTTCACAACTGAAATGGCTTCGCCCCAACCTTTCTTATCGCATTTGGGTATTTCGCAAACAATAAGATTACCAATTTTGACTTTCCTAATAAATAAACATTGAACATTAAAAACCCAATCTACATCCATATTATTTTCAATATATTCAATATCTACTTTTCCAAAAGATTCATCCTTGAAAACAATTCCCAAATCTTCGTCTTGATAGTAACCATCAATATCATATTTAATATCGCAATTGATTTGTGTTTCTTCCTTTTTTTTGATTAATATTTGAAAACATTCGGGATGTATAATCTTTCGTAAATAATTAAAATTCATTTTTTCTTTTGGTTTTATCATAGATTTTTCTAAAAGTTTTATTTTCAATTTATTTTCATTATTAATTTTTAAAAATTGATTTTCCATTTTTAAAAATTCAAAAGAGAAAAAAGATGTGTGAATATGAAATCTTTCTATAAAGTTTCATTTTTTTCTAGTCTTTTTTCCGCGCTTATTTGTTTTTTTATTGCGTCGTTTTGTTACTTTTTTACGAGGTTTTTTTTTATTTTTGCGGAAGACATATTAAAAAAGGAAATAAGTTAAGATTTCCAGAAAAATATTGTAAGAAAAAGAATTGTGTTCGTTTGAAATTTACGGATGATGGTTGGTGTGAAGTATGTTTTAAACGAATTGAAAATAAGAAAAAAGAGAGAAATAAGAATAAAGTTCAATGTGAATATATGGTTTTAGATGATAAGAGATGTTTGTTTTTTTTATTTTTTAAATATTTCATTATAATGATAATCAAAATATTTTTTATTATTATCAGTATAATTATTATTTCTTTTATTTATTAAATTTTTGTATTGTGTATGGTAATACTCCTCTGCGTTTTTTGATATTTTTAATATTCCATTATTAATCCCTATAAATCCATCATCGTATGACGCATGGCATTCCAAACACATAAATTCTACTATATTACAATCAATCTTTTCTTCATCAATAAGTATATTATGCGGTTTAAGATGTGCAGCTATTAAATAACGTAGTGGTTTTTTATTTTTACATATTATACATTTATGTTCCTTCTTAGCAATTAAATAATCTCTTAATTTTCTTTGTTCTGGCCTTGTTTCTCGTAAACTACAAGTTTTATTTTTAAGAGATATATTCTCAAAATTTGGAATTTGTTGTTGTTTTTTTTTTGATTTATTAGTTATTATTTTGTTTGTTATAGTTTTTTGATTCCACCATATCCATCCAGGTATAGATTCTAATTTTTTTATTCTTTCTTTTTTTAATTTATTATTTTTATAATTCATTTGTTGATCATCATACCAATTTCTTAATTTAATTTTTTTATATATATCCTTTTTTGTTGGTAGTTTCTTATTTGTTTTAATATATTCCTTAAATATTTTATATTTTTCATTCCATATATTATCTAAATTAATTTCCCAAAACCAACAAGGAATACATTCTAAATTTTTAATTTGTTCGTTATTTAAATTTTTATTTTTATATTTATTTCTTTGGGTTGTACACCAATTTTGTAAAGTTCCTCTTTTTGATGGTATTTTTTTATTTTTTAAAACAAATTGTTTTAATGATTCATACTTATTATTCCATTTTGTATCTATTGTATTCCAACTCCATAATGATATAGATTCTAATTTATCAATTATTTCTTTTGTTAGTTTTTTATTTTTATAATTACTTCTTTGTGTACCTACCCAACTGCCTATATTATATGTTTTATATTTTTCAGTTTGTATTGGTAGTTTATTATTTTTTTTTATATATTCTTTTAATATTTTATATGTTTCATTCCAAAGATAATCTAAATGCCCCCAAGTCCAAGTAGGAATAGATTCTAATTTTTGTATATGTTGTTCTGTACAAGTAGGTCGTTTACGGTTAAAATCAGTTCGTTGCTTTATACACCAACTACCTATATCAATATTTTTATATATTAAAATTTCTTTTTGTCTTCCTAAAGTGTTTCTTTTAATTATACCATTTGGTTGACCTAAACTATAATATTCTTTTACTAATTCAAAATGTTTATCCCAAATTTTGTCTTTTTTATTTAATATATCTTTATTCCAAGCCCATCCTTTTATTAATTCTAATTTTATTTTTCTTGCATCTGTTAATTTATCATAAAATCTTCTTTGAGTTGAACACCATCTACCTATTGTATATTTTTTATATATTATATTACCATGTGGTAAATCATTACCCAAACTAATATATTCTTTTAATAAATTATAACATTTATTCCATTTTTCTTCTCTATCCCAAAACCAACCATGAATAGATTCTAATTTTTTTATTTGTATTTTTGTTAAAGTTTCTTTTTTCATTCTTAAAGTATTACACCAACTCCCAATTGATACATTTTTATATTTTACTGTTCCATTGGGTAAATAGGAATTTTTATATATTCTTTTTTTATTTTTATTTTCTTTTTGTCTTACTTCTTTAATAACATACTCTTTTAACAACTCAAAATTTTTATTCCATTTTTTATCAATAGCAAATTCCCAAAACCAATTTGAAATAGATTCTAATTTTTTTATTCTTTTTTTATTTAATTTTTTATTTCTATAAAGAAATCGTTGTCTATCTACCCACCCCCCAATGTTTTTTTCTTTATATATACATGCTTGTTTTGGTATTATTTTTTTTAAGTTAACATACTCTTTTAACAATTCATAATTTTCCTCCCAAATTGCATCCAAGTCATATTCCCAAAACCACCCATCAATTAATTGTAATTTATCAAATCGTTCTTTACTTAATTTTTTTTTTCTATAATTTGTTCTTTGACTCTGGCACCAAGTCCCTATATATATTCCTTGATAAATAATTCTCTCCTTATTTCTTGTTCTTATAGGAATTTTTCCCTCATTCTCGTTGCTATATTGTTTTACAAAATTATAATTTTCCTCCCATTGTTTTTCATTCCAATTAATCTCACAATCCAATATACCTTTACTAAAACTTTTAGTTAAACTATTATTTAGTGATTTTTCATCTATTTTCCATAAAATTTGTAAATCTAGGTTTGTTTTAATTTTAAATAATTTCTCTCTTTTTTTTGCAGGTTTAATTGTTCGTTTTTTTATTTTTTTTTTTGTTGTAATTGGATAATATATATTATTTTCATCACGAAATAAATATAATGGTTCACTATCTTTACATTCCTCAGAATAATATTCAATTGGTTCATCATAATTTTGCGTATGAACCTCAATTGTTTTATTAATTTTTTTAGAAATATTTTCAAAAGTTTGTGTTTCATTATTTTCTACAACACAATCATGTAAATTAATTGGGGTTTTCCATTCACTTATAAGGAATTGAATATTATCAATTAAATCACCCTTGCTTTCCTCTGTTTTTAATCCTTGATTTTGTAAATTATCTTTTACTTCTTGCGGAGAATACATATTTGAATAATTTAAACATAAATCATATATTATTGGGTCATACTGATATTTTAAAGCAGCTATAATATTTAAAAATGTAGAGTAATCTCTATTTTTGTATAATTCTTTTTGAATTAATTCATCTCTTTCTTTCACAGAATTAGCACGAGTATATAATTCTGGATCAACACACACTGGAATAACCAATGTTGATTTTTCCATATTATTTTCTGGTCTTCTTGTTAATCTACCTATTTTTTGAGGTTCTTGCGTAATTGAATTAGTTGGGTCAACTGGAATTCCCATATTAGTCCATTTTGTATCTATTCCCTCTCTAATAGTTCTACAAGAAGATAATATATATATTCTACCCTCTACTTTTTTATCAAAATCTATCATAATTTTCTCTTTGCTTTTTTTTCTTTTTTCCGCCCATACACCTTCAAATATTATATTTTTAACATTAAATTTATGTTTTGTTTCTGGATATTCTTCGTCTTGAATTTTAGCAAATAATTTTTTAAACAATGTAACGTTTTGTTTGTTTGAAAATTCTTTTACAAAACTAGTTTCTTTATTCTCTGATATATTAACATATGAATGCCATGTTAATACATTATAATAATTATAATTACCTGTTAAACAATGTCTGATTATAGTTTCAAAAACATTATAATATTTTTCATTATTTTCAGATTTTAAACACAAATTTAAACAAACTTCAAATGGTCTACAAATGTTATCTTTTACTGCCTGATAATATAAATATTCAAAAGCAATAGGACCACAATCACTATATTCTGCATCTTCTCTATCATACATAGTAATTCCATTATCATTAACTGGTGTGGCAGTATAAAATTCAGTTTTTTTAACTAAATTATTAAATTCTTCATCTTGATATACTATTTGTTGTATTTTACTACTTACTGTATGATGTGCTTCATCATAAATTAAATAATTAATTATTATTTTATTAGTGGTAATATAATTTGTAAAATTTTCAAAAGATTGATAAGTAACAGTTATTATTTTATTTTTTTCTTTATTATTTTTTAAAAAACTCTTTAATTTTATTTCAGATGTGGTATATTTTATATTATTATTGTTTAATTTTAATTTCTTTTCATCATCAGAACAAAATGATAAACATTTAAATTTATCATAAATTTTATAATGTAAAATATAATCTTTATTAAACTGGTTAATTAAATCCAATGATGGAAAAACAATTACATTTAATTTAAAATTAAATTCTAAAATACTATAAGTAAAAACCCTTGTTTTCCCTGTTCCACACCACATATTAATTAAACATTTTGTATATTCTTTTTTAGATACTATACATTTTTTTTGATGAGGCCATAAAGGTATTGTAATATTACTCATCTTTTAATAATTATTATTAGATAATATTTAATATATTTAATCAATTTATTTAAATAAAACTAAAAAATTGAAAAATCAAAACTTCAAAAAAAAGTTTTAAATTAAAAAAGAGAAAAATGGAATCACAAACGCAAACAAAAAAACAAACTAAAACACAAAATAAAAATAATAATAATAATAAAAATAATAATTGTAAATTTTGTAATGCATCATTAGATGACTCTGAAAATAAATTAATAAATATTTGTTTTCATTGTAATTATATGTTAAAACGTTCGGGATTAAGTGATAAAAAATTCATTGAACATTGTAAAAGAATTAATGATAATACAAATAGGATAAATAATCTTTCTAAAAAATGTTAAATATTTCATCCAAATAACATTCTCAAACTAAGCTTTTAACTCTATTATTTTTTTTCAAATGTTCATATCGTTTTACACCCCATCGTTTAATCCACCATTGACAAATTTCATTAGATGTTTTGTTATGAGGGATTGGATTAGGAGTTTCAACTTCAATATTATCATTTTTTCTGGTAATGTAGTCAAGAGCATCGGGATTTGTAAAACCAAAATAAACACCTTTTTGCATTGATTCAATAACATCTTCAATTGGGATTTCTAATTTTCTCAAACATTTTTTGAATATCCAAAGATTGTTTTTATTAATTTTTTTATCGTATTCTCCCAATTCTTGTAAATAACTTTTGGCATAATCAATAGTTTTTTTTGAAATATCTTTAATGCTTTCTCCTTTTGTTAATCCAACATATTTTAAACATTTTAATCTATCATATTGTACTGATTTTCCATAAAGGGACATAGTAGTAACGCCCTGGATATGTGTATTATATTTTTCAAACCAATATTGTAAAACTTCTTTTGAAAAAGCCAAACTTGTCAATAATTTACCACCATTAAAATTATATCCAAATGGTTGAGTAGAAACACAAGTTGTAATATTTACAAATTCATTAATAATATTAATATAATTGCATCCCTTAGTATCTAAACCAATATATTCATCTCTTTTGCTCAATCCCTTAATATCACTTGAAATAGAGAGAATTCCAAGATATTTGCCACTATTTTCATCTTGAACTAAAATAAATATTCTTCTGCCACATAAATTATGACCCTTTTTAGGTTTAAAACTACTAATATTTTTCCTATAATAACTCCAAATATGATATTTTTCATGTTGGCTATCCACAAAAATTAATTTAATTTTAATGTTTTCAATATCATTATTGGTAAACATTAAATTTTTATAATATTCATCTTTATTTTCAAATACAATTATTTCTGGTGTCGTAATTCTAAAATTATCTCTTGTTAATAATGAGATCATTTTTATTTTTGGGTTATTATAATTTGGTTTAACATTTAAACAAATGTTTTTATAAATATTCACAATCTGTTGTTTAAAATGTAATAATTTTTGACTTCCTTTTAAAAAATTACAAGTTTTACAACAAGGAACAACATTTGATGTAACATAACATAATTCTGGATTTTTTCTATCAATACCATTTGCACCATTTTCTTTAAAATTACCGCAATAATAACAGGGATATTTTAAAATTTGATAAAATTGTTCCTCCGTTAATTTCATTTTAATTTTTCTTGTTTTATCTGAATTTTTTTTATACGTTTTATATTTTTTTTTATTTTTACTTCTACAAAATAATTTATTATTATAAATATTTGTTTTTGTGTAATCTAATTCAATAAGTTTCAAATTATAACAAATCATAGTAATCATACTAATAAAATCATTATAATCGTGATTAAATTTCATTTTATTACAAACAAAGCAACAACTGACACAATTATCAGAATAATAATGTTTATTAGAATCTAATCTATCAATGCCATTTGAACCAAAATTAATATTACAATAATGACAATTAGATTGAAACATTTTAAAACATTCTTGTTTATCTAGTTCCCATTTAATATTGCGACGATTTTTTTTAGATTCGGAAAGATATTGGTTATATTTAATCATATAAATATTTCTTCTTTTCCTTTTTTTCTCTTTTTGTCTATTTAAAATTTTGCAAACTTCACAATTTGATTTATCATTTTTTGTTAATTCGTTCCAACACCCTGTTTTCCAATTACTACAAATTCTCTTACCAGATTTAATTAAATTATTATATTTTTTATTATTTTGATGTTTTCCACAATAGTCATCGTTTTCTAAACATTTATAAGTGCATCTTCTAGTTGTTTTACCAATAGTGGCTTTACAAAGATTACAATTTTTATATAATTCAATTCTATTTTCTTTGCTTCTTTTTTGACATTTAATACATGTTTTATTTTTTGTTAATGGTTTAAATAAATTTTTACAACCTGAACATTTTTTTAATAAAGGAATATCTTCTGGTGTAAATACACCTTCATATATAGAATGTCTAGAGCAATATGTTACATTTTTATCAACAGACCAAGAACAAGGTTCGCCTTTTTGATTTAACCAACCACATTTTTTCTTTAATTTATTTCTTTTTTGAATAAGTAATTGTTTATCTCTTTCTAATTTTTCTAAACAACCATCGCATTTATTTAAATTATTATGGGGTTTACCACAAATTTTATTTTTTCTTAAAACTCTTTGGCATCTTTTTAAATTATGTATATCTTCTGGTTTATATAATTTTTCATATTTTAAATGATATCCGCAATAATATTTGCCTTTGGAATTGAATTTACAATTTTTACCATCACCATTAATCCATTTACATTTAATTTTTTCTGCCATTTTTTTGAAAGATATTATTTATAATTATAATTAATAATATCTTTTTAAATCAATTTTTTACATATACGCTATTATTTTTAACGTATTTAGTTGGAATAGGCTAAACCGCCCATACCGCTCATAATGCGGAGCACATTGTAGTTAACGGCATATACTCTTACTTTGGCGGTGTTATCTACGCCGATGGCGGCTGACGAGAGTACAAGTTGAAGAGTGGCGTTATCAATTCTTGACATATTGCAGGTTCCAGATGGCTGGTGTTCTTCGGGGCGAAGTGCGAAGGAGTAGCAGTTAATACCAGTGTCTGGGTTGCGAGTGTGGTGTTGCCAAGGTTGGACAAGGTCGAAGTAGGTGCCTTCGCGTTCTGAGAATCTGTCTTGACCGTTAAGTTGGAGTTTGGCTGTGACAACTGGATTTTGTCCCCAGCAGTGCATACTGTGAGCTGTTTCAGCAAGAACAAAGGTTCCTGCGTCAGATACACCAGAATCAGCATCAACAGTACCTGCGTATTCATTTGCTCCCAATGAAGTTGAGTTTAAGTCATCGGAAAATGGATCAGCAAAGAGTCCAATGGCATTAATAACATTGGAATTGTGAGTTGCACTAGTAGCATCGGCACCACCAGTTGCTATTGAACCACCGAATGACATAATGGATGGTGGTAGAGCATCAATAGCATCAGTGTAATTGAATGGTTGAGCACCGAATACACCGCATAGAGATTCGCCTGATTCGTGTGCTGCGCAATAATTTACATTTTCATCTGGTTGAACAACCCAGATAAGTTCTTTGCATGGATGATTGAAGTTAAGTTTAATCTTGTTGCTTGATGAACCAACTGATTCATCACCGGTGAATTGTAATTGTTCAATTAGGTATTCGTGTGGGTTTTGTGCCATACGTCTTCTTTCATCAGTATCTAAGAAAATGTAGTCTACATATAATGAAGCGGCTACAAGTGATTTATTGTATGAATTCATATGTTTTTCGTGTCCTGGTTGATGACCGGTGGTCATTCCTTTAACAGCAAATAAGCATTCATCAATTGGGCGAAGTTCAATATTAATACGAACTTCGTGGTATTGAAGTGCAATAAGTGGAAGAGCGAGACCGGGGTTTCTGCAGAACCAGAATTGAAGTGGTATGTATAAAGTAGTTTCTGGAAGTGCGTTTCTTGGTGCACATACGGCGTTTGGCGCATCACCACCACAAGCTGATGCTACATCTGCGAATTGTGGATCAGTTAGGTATGTTAATTGAGTAGTGTGACCAATCATTTTATTGTAACCACGTTCTTGCTCGGCAGTTAGTGTAAGTTGATTCCAGATGTGCATCCAGTCACCATATTGTCTGTCTATTCTTTGACCACCAATTTCAACTTCAACTGTTGAGATAAGTTGTTCACCGGGGTAGTCAAGCCATCTAGCATAGCATGCTGGGTCACTTGAGCCACTGCAGCTTTTGCTTCCTATTTCAGGAAGTGTTACTTGTAAGTAAGTTCTGTATGCGAGGTCACCATTTCTTGATATGGTGCATTGAACTCTTCTTGAGAAATCAGCTTGTCCATTGAAAGTTTGTTCAATTGATTCCATTGCGAAGTTAGTGTGTCTTCTGTATGTAACTTTCCAGAATGTAATTTGTGGATTTCCAGTTAAATAAACATCTTGTGCGCCATAGGCTACTAATTGCATTAATCCTCCTCCCATATTATAATATTGCTAAAGAAAAAAAATTTGAAATATTTTCTTAATATTAATTCGCAATGTAATATAAAACACAAATACCATTAAAAATACTTACACAATAGTAATAATTATAATTGGTTTTATTAAAAATATATAAATATATTTATTTAATAAAATTTAATATATTTAATTAATATTATCATATTTTTGTTTTTAAATATTATTTTCAAGAAATTTTTTTAAATAATTATCTAAAAAAATTTCTTTTTTATTATTATGGTTTTTTGTAAAAACATAATTATTTTTTTTTTTTTTAATAGACCATCCTTTTTCTAAAGCATTAAATATAAAATTCATTTTTCTAAATTTTTTTATACAAATAGTATTATCATTTTTTATATTTTTAATACAATCTCTTAAATCCATTATTAAAAATGTATAATAATTTTAAACATTTATTTTAACTAATTAAATATATAAATATATATATTTAATAGTATTTATATATATATATGCCTTCATTTAAACCAAAGCCACAAAAAAAATTTATAAAAAATTTAAATGTTAAAAAAACAATAGATACAAAGCATAAAGAATTAATGAAAGATTTTAAAAATATAAAAGAAGTAGAGATACCAAATTTAAAAAAAAAAAAAAAAAAAAAAAAAAAAAAAAAAAAAAAAAAAAAAAAAAAAAATTTTAAAAAAAAAAA
>Ga0206126_10002039_pt1 | contig 23076 bp, 23 predicted proteins | sample Helgoland_Spring_5_FD_148621 | JGI IMG/M metagenome (GOLD analysis project Ga0206126, IMG submission 148621) | Pelagic subsurface seawater microbial communities from Kabeltonne, Helgoland, North Sea - Helgoland_Spring_Bloom_20160412_1 | ecosystem: Environmental > Aquatic > Marine > Epipelagic ...
CGAATGGGTGATTTGCTGCACAGTGCCGAAACAGCCAACCTGAAACCTCTACTGGATTTTCTCAAGGACAGACGCGGAATTAACCTTATCGGCAAAACCACTACGGATAACAGAGCGCCCACGGTGTCTTTCACCGTAGACGGTAAAACACCCGAAAAGGCGGCCCGCGCCTTAGCTGAGAAAAACATTGGCATTGCCAACGGCAACTGTTACGCCTATCGGCTGATGGAGGCTCTGAAGATTGAACCGGAGCAAGGGGTGGTCAGACTGTCGTTTGTGCATTATACCCAACTGATTGACATTAAGCGTCTCGTTAAAGTCATAGCTTGCACTATTTGAATCAATTGAAAACGCGTTGATGAAGTGATTTAAGCGTAGATCCATAACTAGATAGACAAACTATCGAGTCAAATTCATTAAGCCCTCTGATACCGAAAACCCAGCTAAATCTCCATCCGCCAATACCAATGAAGTTAATCCCAAATCATTTTGATTAACCCACGCAACAAAATAAACCACCACTAATAGAGTGTAGCCACTTACAACAATCTGCCTATTATGTATTTTGTATTGATTTATAAAAATGCAGGCGATTAGCGGAGAAAAAATACTTAAGAAAAATGCCAACCGGCCCGAAAGAATCGAAACATCTCTAAAAAACATCAGCAAAATACAAGAAAATAGTGTGATTGCTCCTAATATTTTATTTCCTCTCTCGGCTCTAGAGCCTTCATCTAAACACAAAAACATCAATAGAGGGAGTAAGGAAAAAATGTATATGGGTTTAAAAACAGACACAGATGCTGCGAGCACTTCACCTGAATAGTATGAAATTTTCCTTGCAATGACATATGGCAAATCAAAACCAACAAATGACAAGAAACTCAAAATATCATCAATCGAAAAAGGGAAAAGCACCGCTGCCAACAAAAGTATAGTAGACACACGCCGGTGTGAAAGCAGGTTAACTATTCTTTGTATGTAAATCCATGCAAAAATTACATAAGAAAAATGGCTCAGAACGGATAACACCATAAAAATTAAGGATAGCTGACGCTTGTTTTGCCACAGACTTACCAAGCACAGAAAGAAGAAGATAGCACCAATGTACTGTCTTATCAAAAATACTTGCCGATAAATAAGAATAGGAAACACACTAATTAACAATATAGCAATGACCGCAAAATAGCTCCGACCAAACATCTTATAGACTATAAAGAAAATGATGCAATAACCAACCATGGAGACTAGAAATGTAAATACATTGAATGGAATATCTCCTCCCCGAGCGATTGAGACCAAGGTTGGATAAATAATCTCAATACCAAAAGTAAGATCAACAATTTTATTGTAGTACTCACGGTAAGATTCGATGTCGCTGGTAATAGGATATGAATTGCTTAAAAGCGCTGCAACTAACCCCTGAAGAAAAAGCAAAGATATAAACAAGGCACCGGAGTCTTTTCTATCAACAGAAAAAAATGCTATCACTCCGAGAAAAAGCAGTGAAATTGTGATGGGCAACACAGAGATCAGAATCACACTGAAAACAACGAGTGGAGCTGATAAAAAACTCCTATTTAGTTCAATCACTTTTTCGGCACTCATGCACGAATACAATGCATTGCCTTAAGGAAATTTTGAAATATTTCCTGACAAAATCAAAACCCCTGAAGATTCCTATTCGTTTTGAGACATAAAATCCGTACCATAAATGCCTTGCTGGTAGAACTGTTCTCAGCAGGAACCTAACGATGGCGACTTTACGCCCCCCTGACTGCATTTTTACTAATTGGCCTTGACCTTTAGCAATCCTAATCAATTTCTTCTCGATTTCCTCCATCTGCTTACGAGTCGGATGAAGTACTAAAGCATCGGCACTAAAAAAAATGGAAAAATTTTGCATCTTTGCTCTCTTGCTCCAGTCATGATCACCACCTGATAAGACACTTTGAAACTCACCTATATCTCTAAAGTCTTTGGCTAAAACTGCCATATTAGCCGTTGCTATGTGAGCCCGAGACGTATTTCTCAAATTATCCATATGTGCTAAAGAATCGAAAACTTCCCAAGGGTTAGTTTCATCGACAATTTCTAACTCAACTGCACCTGACATAATGGCATTTGAATTTAACTTGAAAAAAAAGGCAATTGACTCTAACCAACGTGCGGTCGGTCTACAATCAGCATCAGTGAATGCCAAAATATCCCCCTTCGCATGTTGAACTCCCTTATTTCTTGCGCCGTAAGATGATGGTTGTTGTCGATACTCCAACACCGAGAGAGGGAAATCAGGGTACTCATGTTGGAATGAGTTGATGATAGATATTGTTGAATCGGTCGAAAGGTTGTTCACCAATATAACTTCATACTGCTCTACAAATGATTGTTGTCGCAAACCATCAAGTAGCGGCCTGATGGTATCCTGAGCATTGTAGAAAGGTACGATAACTGTAATCATGATGCTACCTCGCATCGATACTTTCAAATACCTTGCTCCACATCTCCGAAACTCTGTTTTTCAAATACTCTGAACGACTATTTATTTGATCCACAACTGTTAAGCGATCAGTCTCCATTTCTGATATCGAAGAGTGCACCTTATCGACATCTACTGGAATCAAAAACCGTTCCACGCCATAGTCTTCCATGAGTTTGATGTATTTGTGACTCCAGCCCATCGCAATGCAAGGGACACCCTGTGATAAAGCACTAGCCAAACCATGGAATCGGGCACTAATTATGTAGTCACAACCTCCGATAATAGACTTAAGTTGCAGACTATCAACAGGCTCCACGATGTCTACTGGTCTGGCGATTAACGCGACCACACTGTCAATAACAGCTCTATCGCTCTTTCCTTCATGATTGAGGAAAAATGGTTTGCGACCTTCCTCGAACAGTTGGTTACAAGTTTGGGCCAACACCTTGATGTAGGTTGAGGATTTACTAACTGCGGCCATTTCGATCATTTTACTATTTGCTATGATCGCAACATCTCCAGGCAACTGAGTCGCAATTTCTGGCGCTACTAGGTTAGTAAAATCTGGACACTGAAACACATTGGATCTCTCCCCAACAATAGCATTCAGGTAATTGTACGAATCTTGGTCTCTGGGAAGCACGGCCTCGGCAAAATTTACAAGACTATGGAGATAATCAGAAAACTTAGGATCAGTGAAAGGCCCTAATGCCTGGGGTAGTACAAATAGTTTTTGTCCTCGGGATCGCAGCGCAGATGAACCGTATATGAGACGTTGGTAGAGTTTTTCTGGCCCCCATTGGTCACCGTATGCAAATCCCGATGCATCAAGAACAACATCCACGTCAGCATCACTAATAATTCGAAAAAAGCGGCGTAAAGGCGTTGGAATATAACTTGGTATATCAATTATAAAATAAGGAAACAGAGGAACTCTAAGCTTCCTATTCAACAAAAATAATAAACGAACGAAGAGATCTGTTGTGGTTTCTGTAACAATGGTCACGTTGGGGTGCCGGCTATGGAACTGTTGTTCAATCGCAGACAACATTAACTCAGCACCCCTATTAGGCCGGCCAATCCCGAGAACTTTAACCAACATTTTAGTTATTCCTCAATAAAATATCAGAGCTTTTTTTCTGTGAGAAGGGAATTTTACCTTCTTCTAAGGCCTCTCCAACGGCAATCAACATTATCGCTCTTTGGTGTTTTTCTAATTTTAGATGTTTATCCATTTTCCGCTCTCGAGTTTCAATATCGGGCCAGTTAATAGGGCAACTAGATAAGCCCAGCGTTTCAAGTGCTAGCATGAAAGACATAGCAGCTAGCGAACCATCAATATAGATAATGTGACGATCACGCTCAAACGGATAAGCGCTCAAGTCACCCACCAACACCACTAAACTGGGTATGTTCTGCGCGAAGCCAGTGGTACCCATGGCATAGGAAGCAATTTTAACAGCCTCAGCGCCCTCAAAATGACAAAACGAATATGGTTGTCTATTACAAGCGCTTGGTGCAAGACTTGCGCTATTTACTGCATGCTCTAAAATTCTAGGATCAACTTTTTTGTCTTTAAACCAGCGTACTGAACGCCGTTGCACACATAGCCGATTAAAATCGCTATAGGTTACATTGGACAGTTTCGCAGTGTTTCTGGGATAAGGGCTCATTGAGATTTGGTTGTGCGCCACCTCGAGGTCATCAAAAAATCCTATAGAGACCAATCGTTTGTGAGCATTCAGCACAGATCCGACCAAATCGACATTAGAAAAGTATTTTACTAGAACATCCTTTGCCCACTGCTTTTCATCAGTTCCGATAGAGTCAATATCTGAAACACGAATATATTCATTTACCGTTTCCAAAATATAGTCTTTTGCGAACACCTTGCGCATGGGCCGCATAATTAAGCCTTTTTCTAAACGATGGATATTTCGGCGTAATAATGGACTCGAGTTACCTTTTTGTTGTTCAAATGAATCATAATATTTCAAACGACCTGAGAGCACGCTGATCTGCTCTCTAAAAAATGATCGATTAAAAATCATGTAATACAACGCAGCCGTAATTGACGACTTAACACTCATACGAATCAAGTAGAGATCGATCCCATAATAGACTTTCTTAATAAACGCTCTAAGCTTAGTTTTCATAATATTTTCGCGCCCAGTCTGGTGGGAAGCGGCGAAGACAACAACACTAAAGCGATATAGCGAGTTTGTTTAAACAAAAAAAACATCATGACTCCAGATATAGAAAAACTTATCAAAGTTGCGACCGCTGCGCCCAATACTCCATGCATTGGGATTAAAACAAAATTTAAGCAGACATTAGTCAACGCGCCAGCGCCATGCGAAATCAGCGAATACTTTAAAAGATGCTCGGCGATCAACCACTTGCTTACTAACGCCCTCAAAAAGATGAAGACCATGCACCATATATGTATTGTCAGTATACCCGCTGACTCTAAATAGTCATTCCCATAGACATTAATTACTATGAAGTTACTGAGAATCGATGTAAAAAAAGCCAATACAAGCGAGCTATAAAATAAAAGCATTGCCAATTTACGAAGACCGCGATCATATCTGACACTTTCTTCCATTCTTGCCTGCAAAAGACGAGGAAATGCCGCAGTGACCAACGCAACTGGTGCGAAGAACCATATTTCGGTGAGACGAGAAGATGCCGCATAGATCCCCACAGAGTAGTCCCCCAACATGGAACCTAACATCACTTGATCCAACTTTAAATAAAACACTGTGGCCACACCAGAGAATACCAGCCAACCCGATTGCCGGATCAGGGATCCTCCATAGGACCAATTCACTGACCAATCAATGCGATTACTCACAAAGTAGATTAGTCCAATTGAGACCGCTTGAAGAACCACATCTAAACCCCATAACAATGCAAATATTTCAGCATCTGCTTCGAACTTCACTGCAAAAAGTTTTATTGCTATTCCCAGCAGTAACGCGGGAAAACGAAACTGCACTAAAAGTCGATTCTTCTCTTTTGCATTGACCCAAAACTCGACAACCAAAAGCGATTGAAATGCCAGAGAAAGTACCATAATGATAAGAACCTTCGGTGAACCGATGGAAAAATCATTGACATGTAACCCTATAGACACGATTAAAAAACAAAGAAGTGCGCTGAGCAGACGCAACACCGCGCAAGTGCCCAATATTTCGCCCTCTGGTCTGTCCTGATTAAGCAACTCGCGGGTAATGATATTATTCAAACCCAGCGAACACAGCGGAAGCAATAAACTCACAACCGCAATCAAATAAGAAACCTGCCCAAACTGCTCCGCACCTAAATATCTGGCAACAATAACATTGGTGATGAACAGGGCGCCCAGGGGCACTACTTTATCAAAAACCAACCATATTGCACTTCTAACGAGTTCTCGATCCATTCTATTTTCGAAACACTGCGCGGTAAGCATAATTAAGGAAGTAGTATACCGACGGAAAAAAAGCCAGATTTTCGATCTGACGATAAATCTGCCACTGTCGATGAGCTTTCTTCAGTTTATTAGCCGAAATGGAACCCGACACTTTACGGTAACTGGATAATACTTTTGGGACGAGCTGGGCTTTGTGACCACACTTAAGAATCTGTAACCATAGCCCATAGTCTTGACCGGTTCGAATTAAAGGCATTCTTACCTCGCCAAGGCGACGTAGATCCAACATCACAGTCGAACATCCAATGGTAGCCCTTTTTGCCAACATGTCATGGTAGTCCACGAGAGGCTTGCTCTTAGTATCGACAGTTTGCCCCGTGAAGCCCCCAAGCTCATCAACCACGTCGTAAGAGGTGAATGAAAAAGCCAAGTTACTTTTTAGCATCGCCTCAAGCTGATCCGTTAATTTATTTGGCATCCAGAGATCATCTGCATCAATAAATGCGAGAAACTCGCCTGTCGCTATTTCGATCGCTTTATTTCTGCTGGCTGCTGCACCTTGGTTGAATTCATTAAATAGGACATGGATACGATCATCTTGATTCGAAAAATCAGTAAGAATCTGCCTGCTGGTGTCTGTCGAACAATCGTCAACTACAATTAACTCCCAATTAGCGTAACTTTGACCCAATATTGAGTCAATCGTCTCAGACAAAAACCGAGCGGCATTGTAACAAGGTGTAATAATACTGATTTTCATGAATTATAAAAATTTCCAAAATCTGATCACTGACAAAAGGTTGCGAACCATCCATCCTAAGATCAATCGGTGTTAAAGATATCTCTGGTAAACACTTTATCCATCACATTTTGAAGCTCAACGGCATTACGGTTAGCAACGATAACGTCCGACACTTGCTTGAACTCATCCAAGTCTGCTAAAACCTGTGAACCAAAAAACTCGCTCTGCTGTAGTGATGGTTCATAAACCACCACTTCGATACCTTTAGCCTTGATCCGCTTCATGATGCCTTGCACAGCGGACTCACGGAAATTATCACTACCCATTTTCATCACCAACCGGAAGAAACCAACAACCTTAGGTGCTTTGTGAATAATATTGTCAGCAACGAAATCCTTCCGCGTCGTATTCGAAGCTACTATCGCGGCAATCAAATTTTGCGGGACTGATTGGTAATTTGCCAAGAGTTGTTTCGTATCTTTAGGCAAACAGTAGCCACCGTAGCCAAAGGACGGGTTGTTATATCCTGACCCAATACGCTGATCCAAGCACACTCCCTCAATAATGTTTCTGCTCTCCATATCCTGACTCAGCGCATAGGAATCCAATTCATTGAAAAAAGAGACACGCATTGCCAAGTAGGTATTAGCAAATAACTTTACGGCCTCCGCTTCACGGGACGCCATATATATTACCGGCACGTCGTCATCCTCAGCTGCTGCATTCATCATCTCACCAAATTGCACTGCTCTAGGGCAATTTGCGCCAACAACAATGCGCGATGGATGCAAATTGTCCTCCAAAGCACGGCCCTCCCGCAAAAATTCTGGTGAAAACACGATACGATCGCTATGGTGTAAAGCCTGTAGGTAATCCGTGTGGCCGACAGGTATGGTTGATTTAATCACCACCAGACTTTGAGTAAACTCAACCGCCTGAGCAACCACAAGATCAACCGATGAGGTATCAAATTGATTAGTTGTGGCATCATAATTGGTTGGAGTCGCAACGATTACAAAATCAGGCTCGTTAAAGGCAACACTGGGCACACTCGTGGCAACAAGCGATAGTTTCTCTGTCGCCATCACAGTCTCTATCGCGTCATCCTGAATGGTAGAAACACCTTGATTAATAGAATCAATTCGAGACTGGTCTATATCGAGCACGGTCACCTGATGGTCACGACTTAACAACACCGCCAAGGACATACCAACATAACCTGATCCTACAACTGTTACTTTTTGTGTCATGATGAGGCTTTTCTCCAGAAACTGGTCTCAAACTAAGAATTGAACCCTACAAGAGCCACGTTCACTCGAAAAATGAACTGCTTTGGCAAATATCTTGCCAATCGGCGCTCCGTTACCACTGCCTTAGAAAAGTATACTGAAAATTCGCCTAAATTGCTTAAGTAATCGAGATAAACGGCTCGAATTAAATCGCTGAGAAAAGCGTGAATCACGCGCAATACTCTTTAGACAACGTGTAACGAAGAATTTAACAAATAGATAGGTATAAAAAAACGGGGCTTTCGCCCCGTTTTCCATGACTCTAGGTCATCATCTAAACTTACTCTACGTTCAGACCAAGACGATCGTCTGCGCTGTTAGACTTGTAACCCGCATAGACATCAACATTAGCCTCAGCAGCGTTGACTGTGATGCTTAGCTGAGCACGTCCAGATGTGATACCTGCATCAGACAAGCACTTGTTTACTCCTGGGCTGATAGAAGTCAACGACATCCCAGTTGCAGTACCTACAGCACATTCTTCGGTCTCTACACCACCAGCAACCGCAGTTACAGTTACATCGCCGTCGTTTGCACCAGTGTTAGTGACCCACAAGAAGTTAGAGATGTTAGACCCTACCGGATAAGCCTGAACAGTGCTAGTAGACCCATTCAAAGTCCACTGTCCAATGGCCAAATTACCAGTTAACGTCTTAGAGTTAGCAGTATTGCCATTATCCTCATAAGAAACGCTTACAGCCGCACTAAAGTCGCCTTTGACGAGCACTGCTGTAGGTGCAAAACCTGCAACAGCTGCACCGTCGAGTGTGTTTCCATTCTCATCATTATCGAAAGTGACGACTAGATTTTGGAAGGAACTAGCAGTACCGGTGAACGTAGCTGTATCTGCACCGCCGCCATTAATCACTATCACAGGCGATATCGCTGCACCAGCACCAGCACCATCTACCATAGTGAAGGCATTGCTCTGGATCCCAGCGGTGACGCTGTTTTCATCAACGACGTAAGAGAAGTCCCCAGTCACAATCAGAGTTACTTCTTCACTATCAGCTGGCGTTAAGTAGGTAGCCTCGTCGATATCAACTGTCGCTTCATCGACTGCATCGGGGTCGAAAGCAGAGCGAGTAGGAGTTGCTGAAACATTAATTACACCAGCAAATCCTTCAGTCTCGGTAGTGCCAGAAACATCCAAATTATATTGAGACGCAAAAGACACAAGCTGTGCATTGTCATCAGAGACATCTACGGTGCCCGCATCGTCAATAATGGTTTGCTCACCCCCATCTAATGGGGTTACACCGTTTGACAACGTCGCGCTGTAAACACCAGAAATGCTTCCGGCCGAGTTGGCATCTGCGCCTTCAAACTCTAGTCCCGCGATATCAAACACAGCACCGATGGTAGAACTCGAAGATGCGGCAACTGTTGTAGCGCCGTCATTTGCCCCGTCGGTGTCACATACGCCGCCGTCGGTTGCCACTGGAGTGGTGTAGTCAATTTCCGTTACGCGGTATGTTACAGAATCTGACGTGTTAGAGATCAGACCCAGTGTAATTACACCTCCGTTGTCCCCCGCAGACGCTATTTCACCAGCGGCCATACCTGCACAATCAGCATAAGCTGTTAGTACAGAAGCTGGAGTGTATGCGTTGTCAAGTGGAGTGTTAAAAGTTATATCGATTAAGTCATCGCGAGCGTACTCAGCACCCCACGTAACCGTAACAGTAGGAGCAGTAAAAGTTGCTTCAGATGCCGCACCTTCAATGCTATATGTTGCAGCTGTCCAATCGAAATCTGGCTCTGCTACCACTACTGAAGACGCAAGACTCGCAGCACTGATGGCGGCGATTAGCTTTGCTTTTTTGTTAAACATAATGTTTTCCTTTTTTCAATTTCATGAAATTTACATCTTAAAATACTACGGCTTATAACCTAGCTAAGTTAGCCGTAGCCGTGGCGTACGTACGTTGGCGACATGTTCCGTTCACCAAAGTCCGTCAACATTTGCGACTATACGGTTGCAAAATGCCCCTGTCAAGCAGTGTCAAAGGGTTTTTTGATGATACTGCTATGATCTTAATTTTATTTTAACCGGCACTGATACAGTAGGAGAAGGAATGTCGCGCACCACCAAAATAGGTACCGAAGATAACACTACCGACAATTTGACCTTTAGCCTATTAGCGATGGTGACGATCTACCTACAGCAATGAAAGATACTTCCCACTTCTCATAAAGTTTGATGAGATCTTTTCAGTTAACCAATCCGTCTCTTTCTTTTTATCCAGCCGAATTGGGTACTTAATACCATTCGAAGAAGGGGTGACCATACTTTTTATCCAATTCACGCAACCTTATCAAAGTAAGCTGAGCCCTGCTCTAAACTGTTTTATAATATGATCCCAATTTTCTAAATCCTCAACTACCTTGGGCGTCACAAGCATCACCAATTCGGTGCGATCCCGCGAATCACTGGTGGACTTAAACAACTCCCCCACGATGGGCAGTTTACTCAAACCCGGAGCACCCGACCCACCGCGACTGAGATTTTCGCTGACTAAACCGGCCAACATAACTGTCTGACCACTCTGGGCAACAACCTCTGTTGATACTGACCTCTCAAAAATATCCGGATTACCACCAGAACCGCTTGAGCTAGGAACAGAGTTGGAGATGGATTGGTCTATCGTCATAACAACAATCCCGCTAGCGCTGACAGTTGGGGAGACTGAGATAGTCACACCAGTTTGCCGGTATTCAGACGTCGTCGTCTGCCTCTGCCCTGTGAGGGGGTCTTGCGTCGTCGCACCCACCACCGAAATATTTGACCCAACGTTAATGCTCGCAGTTTTACCATCAAGTACCATCAGCGTTGGGTTTGATAACACTTTTACAAGACTATTGCTGTTTATAAAGTTGGCTACTAATGGACCTTCACCTCCGTTAATATTAAGGCCCAATCCCCCAAAGTCAGTTACACCAAAAGCACCATCGGTGGTCAACTGCACCTCACTGCGGGACAGCGCCCATTCAACACCATATTTAAACTCATCCTGCAATGTCACTTCAGCAATGGTAATATCCAGCATAATTTGGCGCGGCAACGTGTCGAGCGTTTCCAGTAAAGGCAAAAGTGCTCGATATTCACTACCAGCTGTGTGGAAGATCAGCACGTTAGAGCGCTCATCGACAACCATTTTCACATCATCGGACGACAATCCTTCGATACGTGCAGCAGACGGCGCATTGCCCGTTGAACGCTGTTCTTTACGACCATCTTCACCATTTGAACGCTCACCCGTCAACAGTGCCCGCAGACTTTCACCCAAATCGCTAGCACGCGCTTTCTTTGGATAGTAAACAAAATATTCCTGACCACCATCCTGACCTGGCTCATCGATTTGCTCTGCCCAATATCTCACTCGATCCAATAAAACCTCATCAGAGGCAAATACCACCACTCCTCCCAGCTGAGGTAAAGGTACCATTACCACATTTTTATCATTGGGCCGGCCCACCCCAGCATCAATCCCCTCGTTTGCGAGCAAAACAGTTACGTCTTCAGTAAAACGTTCAGCGCTTAGATAAGAGAGTTGGACAAGCCCAATGTATCTGCCTCTGGAAGCGGGTACGTCAAGCAGCGCTATAAGATCGAGAGACCTCAGTACATTTGCACGATCACCCTCTATAAACAGCGCGCTGTTTTCTCGATCTGGAGTAATTTTCACTCTAACAAGGTCGTTCAGGCGCCGCTCCAAATTTAGTTTAATTCCGTAACGCAATGGTACCAACTGAAGAACGACTCCCCGAGTTTCAGGGACATCACTTGGACTAGCCCCAATACCAATGGTTTTCACAGTACGGGCATCCTTTCTTGTCCTGTGGATGTAGAAGAGTTCTTTGCCATAGGTAATTTGCAGGCCACGATCCGCCATCAAATCGCTAACGGAAGAAAATAAATCCAGAGCACTTATTTCCGTCGATATATTAAATGTCACGGGGCTCTCGCCGTTACTTAAACCCTCGACAGTTTCGTCAAGAATGTAGTTGACCTTAAGTAATCTCCCGAATACGTAATGAATAAAATCCGATAAGGGCATTTTGTCGGCTGTCACCTTTACCGAGGGCAAGGTAGAAAACAACTCGTATATTGGGCTCTGCTGAGTATCAACAGATATTTCAGTCTGGATAGGCTTTAATATTTTGTTGACCGGCTCATCAGTTAAAGATTGCGCCGCATCCGACCCTACCATCGCGGAGTTATTTACTGAACTAGCGGCATTGGAATTGGGGTCTTCGTTTAGATAAGACAAGTCATCCCCAAGCAGGCGCTCGCTGGCGGGAAAATCTCCTCCACCATCGGTAGAATTGCTAGCACAGCCAGCCACTAAGAAAAAACCGACGATCAGCGTGCTAAAAAACACTGAGCGCCTGATCACTTCAGTGCAAGATTCAGAGATCTGAAACAAAGTTATCTGGGTATCCAATTTCATATCTGTTTTAGTCCTGTATTGTCAGCTTATCATCAGGTTGAAAGATTTTAAGAGATTTGCTCTCTCCCGCGGGATTATTAATTATGACTTCAGTTAATCCAAGTGCTGTCAGCCTGTATCCAGACACCTCATCGCCTTGCTTGGCCTCGATTGTGTCTCGGTCACCTGATTCGTGCGAATATTGATCCAACACTGCAAATTCAACACCATCACCGATAAAAACGGCGAGCAACTTATAGCTAAAGTCTCCAATACGCCAGTAATTTCGATCGAGTAATTGGTCTGATTTATCCTCAACAACAGGAAGAACAACTTCGCTTTCGACAAAACCACTATCTTGGTCAAAATTCGACAGCCTTGCCAGATACGCTTGATAACGTCGATCATCTATCTGATACATCATGACAGACGATTCAGTAAGATCCGCAAGCACCTTGACATCTACAGACTGAGCTAAAACAAGGACTCTGCTGGCAAAATCAGCACCAAAAAAAATACAGCAAAAAGCCCAGACCGGCAACATCCGACGATCCATTGAATAATAGTGATCCAAAAGCTTCAGCTTGACCCTTTTGAATCTAGCAGATTTATCCATTATATCCGGCCCTCTAACGCCACTCTACCTGAGCCTAATTTCTCAGGTTAAGTCGACGATAAAACATAAAACTCCAACACGATATCACCTCCCATACTGCCCAAATCCTCATCACCAGAACCAACAAATCGAAAACGCCACTCAACCTGACGAATGAACTCGTCCGCAAGAGAGAGTTGCAACAGGGCCTTTATACCATCAATTGTGGGAGCAGAGAACGACAACGACGCTCTAAGTACACGGGGAACCTCGCCATCGTCGATTAACCAGTTAAATCCTGTGAGCTTCACATTGTGTCGGCCAAAGTAGCCTTCTACCTCTTTTTGGAGATTCAGCTTTATGTTGTCTTCGCTAGAAAAAAATAACCGTTCGCGTTGTAGCTTACGGTCAACAACCATCGCTAATCGATCACTAAGGTTTTGTTTATTCTCCACCACGCTGATTATCTTTTGCAGCTGGGTGTACTTTGCTGTATTTTGACCAACCATGTCACTTTGCCAATTTAAAATGGGAACGACCACAAAGCGAATGGACAGCAAAACTGCCAATGTGATTAAAAGATTTCTCTGAGACATCAAACTATTCATCGGTGAGGTCTACCACCACTGACAGGCAACCATTGATATTTTGCGAGTGAGACCCGCAGGAATAATCGACGATGCTAGCTTGCTGCGATACAAACTCTGCGTTTAATGTAATCTCTATGCCGAACTGTTGAAGATCTCCTTGATTGGACACTGCAGATACATACTCTGCCTTATTAATTCTAGGATTTCGCAACAGCGAAGCCAAAACATCACTTGCCTTGGGTGCTCGTGCAAACACTGCTATCTTTGAGGAGTCATCACTCTTTATCGACAAAAACTGAACATTTTGCTCATGCAGATCCAGAAAAATTTCCCAAAACATCCAGATGGGTACGGCTGCAGAGGCTAACTGGTTATATATCTCAAGACTTTTAGATTCAGTCGCCAATTGTTGCTGAACCTCTAACGCTGCTTCCGCAGATTTTTCTCGTCGCTCTATTGATCGATCAAGCCAATGATCTTGCAACAACAAAAAAGCACTACTCATAGCTAAATAAACTAGAGCTACTGAGGACAAAATTTTAGCTGCCTTGAACCAAGGAAACTCAAATGCCAGTTGTTTTTTTTGCGGGACAATAAAATTCCAAGGGGATGTCATGCAGACTTTCTTGAGGCCTCGAAGTATGGTCGAGCTATAATGCAGCTCCGCAGCTGGGTCTTTTCTATTAAACTCCGGCGGAAAAAAATTGGTGACTTCTTGTTGTTGGGTATACCCTGTTTGTTTTTCAGCTAAATTAATTGTCGATACCAACCCATTCGGGTCAGCCTTAACCCAGAGCTTTCTGGTGTCGCTCTCAAGAACAATATCCGAGGCAAAATCTAACGCCTTTACGCAAGCAGTTTCAGGAACAATCAACCAACAGGAATCAGGCAAACCATCTATAATCTCTTGCTTTACAACCCAACTGAACACGCGATGAGCCTGTGAGCTTATTCTGATAATATTTACAAATCTGACACCTCGATACGGAAAAGACCATTTTTCGTTACGGATAATTTTTGATAGGTCTTTGCGGTCCGCTACCGGATACTCCTTTACTGACTCAAAATATCCTTCTCGCCCAATAATCATGGCAGTTTTTTGAGACAACAATGCTGACCCAGCGCCCCGATCAGAGCGTTCTACAATGTCAACATTTCCGGAAATCGACGACCAAAAGCCAACTCGACTAATTACGAATCCATTGGCCTTATCTACAATTTGTTTTGAAAAACTCTTTATATCCAAAATTAAGTCACATATTACCAAGAGATCGTTTATGGAGAACCTAGTATACACAAATACGTACTACAGGCATAAAACGCGAGTGTTTTTTACTCGACCAAAATAACAGAAAATGGAGGTTTTGACTGCGGATTAAGGTAGAAAATTTTTGAAATAGTTACGAGAGCACCGCCATGAGACGACGCCACAGAGATTTTTCGCATGGCGGAGTCATGTATATAGATTTCCTCAGCGAGGAAATCATTGGGTAAGATAGCATTAAGATCAGCATCCATGACATTTCCACCCCTCCTAATGGTTAAAATTTGCTCTGCAATTAACGGTTCAAACAATTTTCGAATCAGAAATTCTGGTGCATTTAACAAATTGATATCATAACTCCCCAGAACATGTGAAACTGATTCAATACTCTCAACAATCTTGGGGTACTCAAAAAAAACCCATGAGACGAGATGATCAGTTTGCGGGAAGTCATTTCCTATAAGTTTTCCATTGGGTAACCTTACCGGCTCCCGATCACCTTTCAGCCAACTCTCACTATCTTTGTCTATCGCATCCGACCAGACTCCCGAAAGCTCTCTCACCTCGATGTCACCAAAACCAAGGGACAGCAATAAATGTTCCCACAGAAAATGTGAAGGATAAACCTGAGGTAACAAACCATTCATATCCTGAGCAACAACAGCAGTAGTCTCATCCCATTGTTGAAGATCACCATAAAGATTCTGCAAGACTTTAAGTTGAGTAAAATCAACCACTCCCGATGAGTCAAATGAGACTACCGATTCAGACAATTGGACAAACAACGCAATATTTATAGCACTTTCCGCTTTGAGCTGAGCTTTTACGCGATTTTCAAACTGTAGCGCTATGTCAACCTGATCTCTGGCCGAAAAAGTCAAACTTAATGCGAGTAAAGAGATGACCGTAGAGATAAGTAAGACTTGCAGCAGGGCAACACCGCTTTGCGCTTTTTTACGACTCTCACAAAACCTGGCGTTTTTGAGAATTCTAGTCATAACTCAGCATCGTCGTGTTTTCTGCCATCGTGTCATCGAGAATATCTTGTTGATAACGTGATAGCAGCCCTGGAGGCATCTCTGCAACAGATGAAAGAATTTCCTGATATCCATCAGAAGTGGAGAAGGATAATCGGACTTTTTCAGGCGAAAACCCCATATCAAGAGCATTGAACGATGGCATCCACTGAGGTGAGGAGGGTAACCCAAAGGCGCCCATGCCAGTCTTAGCCTGAAGAGAATCATGGCCAAAGTATTCAAATATTGGAGACTTTACACCGCTAAACAGTACCAACGGTGCATTGAATTCAATGTTTTGTGTGGGCGATCGCAGTATTTCCTCTTCCATAGCCCATTCTTCATAGAGAACTTGATAGCGGAGGTTGTCATCCTGAACCACGGAAAATCGCGCAACAACATAAGTAGACTCAACATAAGCGGATTGGCTGGCAACAGTGACAAAACCATTACGATTTCCCTCAAAATAGATGAGAGGCTCTCGGTCTTCTGAAAAAACAACATAGGGGATCAAACTAGTCAATACTCTCTGCACTATGGCTAAATCTCTGGCGTACCGCAATGTATCATCGAACTCATCCAACTGACGATCCCACCGTTGAGAAAACAAAGCAAACGCGGATGAACCAACCATTATAATGGCAGACAATAAAGTCATAGTTACAAGCATCTCAATAAGAGTAAACCCCTTCGACGGCTTCACCAGCTTATCTCACTGAACTGATAAGCCCGCTCAACAGAGCCAAGCGTCACTCGCAATTCGACTTGCCACAGGGAATACACAAGGTCATCTCCTGCACCACTGTCCTCCAGAATAATTTCCGCGGGCTGACCGGTGTATGTCATCTTTGCCGACCAGTAGTAATCGACTTGCCCAAACCTACCCTCCCCTGATGGGGTTCCGCTTAGACCGCCAGCTTGAAAAACACTGGAAATTGATTGGCGAATTGGCGGCACGGCGGCGGAGATCTCTAATGATGATTCCGCCTTAGCACTACTTAACATGGCACCACGGTAGACCATGGTCATAGCGGCTATGGTGAGAAATAAAATAAACCCGGCTATTAACACTTCTAATAAAGTGAAACCGTTTTGACGATTAACAGACACTATTAATATTCGAAATTAAGAAAAAACCTACCCGTTTAAATATTTGATTGAAATCAAACGTTGTCTCTTTTCCCCTTACTTCTACCTTTATAATTGATATATTCGGCAATCCGTTAGTATTAAATGTAATCACATCATTATTGAACAATAAATGTTCATAGACGATTGTGGTTTTCGAAGACAAATTGCCGCCACTTAGACTCGCAGTATTTCTCTCCAGTTCCAACAAAACGGGACGACCGGAGGTGAAGGCTTTAACACCGGACTTCCTCACCATTCCATAGAAAGAAACGGTTTCCGTCTGAGCTTCCGCTCTTGCCACGCCACTAAATACCGAATTCCCAACCAAACCCAAGACAGTCATCATTATCGCGATGACAACCATCAACTCAATCATTGAGAATCCTAGAATAAGGCGTGGTGATGGCATAACTTAGTACCCCACATCATTGACTGAAACGCTGCTCAATAACATTGTAACGACAACCCCACCTACAATCACACCCATGGTCAAAATCAACAATGGCTCCAGCAATGATGTCATACGATCTACTGCCGACTGAAATTCTCGCCTTGACCGATCGCTGATTTCAATAAACACCGGGGATAGTTCGCCACTCTCCTCACCAACCTCAATCAATGACATTGAAAAATCATCAAATACTGGGCTAGAACGCAAGGCATCGACGAGAGAGGAACCTTTCTTAACTCTATCTTTTGCCGCTATTAAACCTCGACGAAGCTCTCGATTTTTAACACTACCAACAGCCATCTCTAAACATTGATCTATAAGAAGACCCGACTGCAACATTAACGCAAGTGCTGTGTTAAAGCGAATACGCTCGATTCTCAATAACATATTTGAGAGACCCGGAACTCTGACCATGAATGCGTCGACAAAAGATGCTCCAACAGTATTTCGATACATAAAAGATATACCTGAAACAATCGCTAGCAGCCCAAAGAGCATGTACCACTGGTAATTACCCACCCATTCACTTATGCCGAGAAGGGCAGAGGTATAGAACGGCAACTCTGGTATCCCATCAAACAAACCCCGCATCTGGGGAACGATGTAATTAAACACGAACAGTATGCAAGCCATACAAACCGAGAATATTACTCCCGGATAAATCAAGGCTTGAATAACCTGACGTTTTAGTTCATTTTGAAATTTTAAATCCTCAGCTAGTCGAGCGAAAACCTCAGATAGCGTTCCACTCACCTCGCCCAAACGAACCAAATTGAGGTAAAGAGGATTAAATAATTGATCTTGTGCTTGCATAGCATCGGCTAGGCTGTCTCCGCGCCTCACTGAATCATGTAATTGAGCTATTACAATGGCCTGCGCTGAGCTAGATGTGTTTCGCCGAGTAATACCCAACGCTTTATCTATAGTGACGCCCGCCTTCAACAACAATGCTAATTCAGCCGTGAAATACTCCATTTCAACTGCGCTAACTGAACGATTACCGAAGATACTTGAGGCACCAAGGGATGCAACCTGTTCTTTTATGTCAACGATTAGCAATTGTTGTGAGGTTAATTGAGTTTTGACCTGATCAATATCGGAACCATCTATGTCACCGACTAACTTTCCTCCAGAGACATCATAAGCAACGTACGTAAATCTTGGCATTTTAACCACACACTCTAATGACTTCTTCAATTGTAGTCACACCAGACATTGCTTTTAGCAAACCATCCTCTAGTAGGTCTCGACCACCCTGTTGTCTATTATACATTTTAGCTTTTAATAAGAACTGGTCGTCTTTGGGAATTGATTTAATGTGATCATCACAGCGTAAGTACTCCATTACAGCCACTCGACCACTGTATCCAGTCCCAGCGCAATGACCACAACCACAAGCCTGATACAGCTGAATATCAGAGAGAGAAAACCGCCGCGCTAAATCAGATAATTGATACTGCTCAATGAGTTTGTCTTGGTCCTCGAGCGGCTTGGCGCATTTATCACATAATTTTCTAACTAGTCTCTGGGCAATAATAGAGACAAGAGCAGCATTCAAAAGAAATTCCTCGACATCAAGATCTAGAAGTCGTGTGTAGGCACTGGGAGCATCATTGGTATGCACCGTACTAAAAACAAGGTGGCCAGTAAGTGCCGCTTGCATGGCGATCTGACAGGTCTCCCTATCTCTGATCTCACCCACCATGATCACGTCAGGATCCTGCCGAACAACGCTGCGCAGTCCGGCGCTAAAGTCAAAACCTATCTCTGGCCTCACTTGCACTTGGCTCAACCCCGGCAGTTGATACTCTACTGGATCCTCTAATGTAATTATCTTTACAAGCGCATCATTTATCTCATTCAAAAAAGAGTACAACGTTGTAGTCTTTCCGCTACCAGTTGGACCCGTCAACAGCATGACACCGGATGTTCTAGACAAGTCAGACCTGATCATATCTAACGTATCGGCCGCAAGATCTAGCGATGACATATCATAACCAAGGGAATCCTTTCTAAGAAATCGCATCACCATACTTTCACCTTGGTTTACTGGTAGAGCCGAGACACGAATATCTAGATCAATGTTCGCTACGCGCGTTTCAATTTTTCCATCCTGAGGACGTCTCTTTTCGGCTATATCCATGCCTGAAAGGATTTTTAAACGTGAAATCACCGGTAACTGAAGCCTTCGAGGCAAAGTATCTATGTCTTGAAGAACACCATCAATTCGAAAACGCACTCGATACCGCGTACCTTTAGGCTCAATATGCATATCAGAGGCTCTCATCTTTAAAGCGCGAGATATGAGAGAATTAAGTAAATTTACTGTTGGGGCCTCACTCGCCATCTCTTTAAGACGCTCCTCCTCCAGATCTGACAATTCACCTGATTCAACATCTTTGGTTGATAGATCGCCGAGTTTAAGGCTCAAAACTCCATAATCCGCCTCACTCGCAATAACAAGGCTATAAGGTATATCCTCATGCTTTAAATACTGCAGAACATCCCAATTAAGAGGGGAGGACGTGACAAACTTTGCACCAACATCGTCACTGTAAGAAAACAGTATCCAATTATTGAGATGTAAAAAATCCAGGGGTAAGTTTGGCCAGTTTTCAGGAGGAATCCAACTGTCTCGTTCATCGGCACTGAGAACTGGCGCACTCAAAAATTGAGAATATATAACAGGCAGTGAGTCGTCAGATAGACTACCCATGTTTACCAGTATCTTTTCCAGAGCCCCGCCAGCTCTCTCGCTATAAGCTATCGCTTTGTCTATATCTTCAGGGCTAACATCAAAATCCTTGAGGATAGATTTCAACTCCATCATTGGTGAATAATATCCTCTGCGTCTCCCTCGCCACCCATTTGGCCATCTTTGCCATAGCTCATCAAAACAAATGCAGCACCTTCTGGTCCGGGGGATTGATAGTAATAAGGGTTACTCCATGGGTCATCTGGTATAGCTTTCGGCAAGTAGGGGCCATCCCAGTCTTTTTTTGAGGACGATACTAACTCATTCAGATTAGATGGATAATCACCAATATCCAGCCTGTAGGTATCCAGAGAAGTTTGTAGCATCTGCATTTGAGCTATTGCAGTCTTAACCTTTGTCGAGTCAACCTTAGAAAACATAGTTGGAGCAACAAGAGACATTAACAAGCCAAGTATTACCACTACTATTAGCAGTTCGATCATAGTGAAGCCTTCTTGGTCTCGATCATTTACCATCTCAATATTCCTCTTGTTTTACTCTAAATTACGGATGTTCTCACACAGGCCCTAACCCCAAGAACCTCTGATAATCTTGATGCCTGGCCCGAGACCTGCATGGTCTCAATGATATTGTTGATGCAGAGTAGCTTTTATGTGTCACAAAGCACCTGCAAGGCCATCTCACTTTTAATTATGATACAAAAATAAACAACCGAATAGACCAAATAGCATATAAATCATAATGTGTTATTCGAGAGAATTCCTTCAAGGTAACTACGCATTTTGGAATCTCGCATTCCTATCGCTAAATTGGCCCCTAAAAAGCCCTGCTTGTTGCCACAGTCATAGGTCGCCGCGTCAGTTTCAAAGGCATTGAGACCATCGGTTTCGATGAGCATATCGAGAGCATCTGTCAGCTGAATTTCTCCGCCAACACCCGCGCCAGTCTCAGCGATTAAATCAAGTACTTTTGCCGGGAGGATGTAGCGTCCGAGTACTGCCAGATCAGATGGCGCATCCTCCGGTGCCGGTTTCTCCACCAGCGCTCTCAGTTCAACAGAGCTAAATGCCTCTATTTGTGGCGATGCAACATCGGCGATGCCATAATTTTCAACGGCTTCTATGCCAACTCTCTCCACCATCACTTGCCCTACACCGGTGGCCTCCCAAGCCGCTACCAGTTGCGCAAAACTATAATTTCGACTTCTCGATGGTTTATCCAGCACTAGCACATCGGGAAGCAATACAGCAAAGGGTTCATCACCAATCAGGTGCTTAGCACAGAGCACTGCATGGCCAAGGCCCAAGGCATCGCTCTGCCTTATAGATGTCACTTTAACGCGCTCGGGGATAATATTTTTCACCGTACCGAGAATAGTCTCTTTGCCCTTTTTCTCCAGCCGATGTTCCAATTCATAGTGAGCATCAAAATGATTTTCAATCGCTTCTTTTCCACTGCGAGTAACTAAAATAATTTCTGTAACACCACCTGAAATGGCTTCCTTCACCACGTGCTCAATAATAGGTCGGTCATAGACCGGCAACAGCTCTTTGGGAATGGCTTTGGTAGCCGGGAGCATTCGTGTACCCAATCCCGCCACAGGAATAACCGCTTTGTTTATTTTTGCCGTCATCTACTTGCCTCTGTTACTAAAAATAATAGAAAGATCACCATATCTTCTTCACAAACCAAACTCTTTCTTCACATTGATCAACTGATCAGCATCAAGTCTCGGCCCAAAAACTTTTACTACCTGTGCGGCGCAGTAGTTAGCCAGCTGCGCAGCCTTATAGAAACCATGACCACCAACCACTGCGTACAAAAAAGCGCCGGCGAACATGTCTCCAGCGCCATTGGTATCAACAGCCAGAGCCTCTACTCCAATAGAATGAAAAATGTCGTCGCCATCAAAAACCAATGCTCCACTGGCACCATCAGTTATGGCAAAGCCCTTGGACAGTCGTTTAATACCATCAGCGGCGTCTTCAATAGTGTTCGCACCTGTAAAAGCCATGGCTTCATCTCGGTTACAAAACAAAAGATCAATTCCATCGCCAATAATACTGTGAATTACATCGCCACAACTGGCGACAACGAAGGGATCTGACAAACTCAGTGCCACTTTTATGCTGTTGGCCTTAGCAAAAGCAACAGTTCGCTGAATAACCTCAGCTCGAGATTGATCAGTTAACAAATACCCCTCAATATACAACCATTCAGATTGCTGCAATGCCTCTGTATCTATATCATCAAAAGAGAGTTGCTCGCTGGCCCCCAAGCAGGTGTTCATAGTACGTTCTGCGTCGGGCGTTATCATCACTAAACACTGCCCGGTAGCGCCCTCGCTCGCTCGCTCGCCATGGTAGCTGATGCCTAGATCATTCAAATCACCAATGTATAAATCACCATCGGCATCGGTGCCAACCCTGCCGCTAAAAAAAGCTGTGGCGCCTAAACTTGCGGCTGCGACGACAGAATTGCAGGCTGAACCACCGCATTTTTGAACTATTTCTTGTGCATTCAGTCGATCTAATATTTCCAGCTGACGAGACCTATCGACTAAGGTCATTAAACCCTTGCTAATGCCCGTCTCTGTCAAAAAACCATCAGAAACCTTGATTTCAGTATCCACCAATGCAGAGCCCACACCATATATGTCGTATTTAGCCAAATTAATCGTCTCTCTTTGGGTTATTTTGCTCTAAAACCTCGAGCTTCAGCTGAGCTATCTCTTCTTGCAGTCGCGCATACTCGTCCTGCTTTCGGGCAAGAAACCGCGCGGTGATCGATGCTTTCTCGATAATCCCCATTGGAGTTAGAAGATAGGCATATCCCCATTTTGAGTCGGAGCGTTGAAAGTTCTCTAACTTGACCCATCCAACGTCCACTAACGCCTTAATCAAGTAATGGGTTTTACCTAGACTAACGCCAAGCTCTTTAGAGAGCTGC
>Ga0206126_10002041_pt1 | contig 23070 bp, 23 predicted proteins | sample Helgoland_Spring_5_FD_148621 | JGI IMG/M metagenome (GOLD analysis project Ga0206126, IMG submission 148621) | Pelagic subsurface seawater microbial communities from Kabeltonne, Helgoland, North Sea - Helgoland_Spring_Bloom_20160412_1 | ecosystem: Environmental > Aquatic > Marine > Epipelagic ...
TTAATGGAAGTACAAGGCATTGATAAACCATTTGATTGGTCTAGAGATGTAGTTAAAAAATTACAGATAGATGGTACAGGATTATATTATAGTCCAAGTAGAAAACCATCAACAACATCTGAAGGAGTAAATGTATCAGCTATACAAGTAGATACATTACATAAAATAGCAAAATCTATGCAACCATACTTTATGTATGTGTATGATTTTATTGAAGACATGAAAAAAGTATTTCCAACATTAAAAGATGATTGGGGTATTTATGTGCCTGAAGTAAAATATCTTTCTCCTGAGCCACTCGTCGATTATTCTAATTTAGCCCTTACCAAGTATCCTAACGTCCATTTTGTTGGTGATGCTCTTTCTGCTAGAGGTATAACGGTGAGTGGTGCACAAGGAACTTATGTTGCAGAAGATATATTAAAAAATTAGGAATCCATATAAATTTTACGTATATTAGAGTATGAAAAATAAAGAAAACGAGTGGCCTAAAAGTCGAAGATTAAAAAAAGCAGATGGAACTATAGCTTATATTTGGGATGGTAAACTACATAATTGGGAAGGACCAGCTCTAATACCTGAGGGCAATGAGAGAAAAGCAGAATATCATTTATATGGTATAAAGTTTAGTAAAGAAGATCATAAAGAAGCAATTAGAAATCAAACAGGGCTGCCTTGGTATAAACAACCAGCACCTAAAGGTCAAAATCATAGAAATTAAAAATATGAAAATAGGTTTATGTGGCACAATGAGTGTAGGTAAAACAACATTGGTTAATGCTCTACAAAAATTACCACAATTTAAAGATTATAATTTTGCTACAGAACGTAGTAAATACTTAAGCGATTTAGGTATTCCATTAAATACAGATTCAACATTAAAGGGTCAAACAGTATTTTTAGCAGAACGTTGTGCTGAATTAATGCAGGGTAATATTATTACAGATAGAACCGTACTCGATGTTATGGCGTTTACAATGAATGCTAAATCCATCCCACATCAAGATAAAGATGTATTTGAACAGTATGCTAAAGAATTTATTAGGGAATATGATTATATATTTTATATATCCCCTTATGGGCTACCTATTGAAGATAATGGTGTTCGTGAAACAGATGAACATTATCGAGATTTAATTGATTTTACTATAACAACTTTAATTAAAAGGTATTCATATATGATGGATAATGTAGAAGTAATTAAAGGCACAACAGATGAACGTATTAATCAAATATTGAAGTTTACTAACCTTTAACATATTTATAATAAAAACTACAATATAATGAAAAGATCTGACTTAAATAAGTTTATAAAGGAAAATATTATAGAAACTTTAACTGAAAGTGCTTCAACTGAAGAAAAACGTATTGCGATGCGTGCTATTAAAAGTATTGCTAAATATAGAGGTGTTAGCGAAGATGAAGCAAGAAATGACCTTATTAGAGCCGCTAAAGAAATTGGTAATTTAAATGAAGAACTTCCATCTAAAGAAGAAATAGAAGATACTACGATAGCAGTTCAAAACTTAAAACAAGAATTAGATAATTTAGAAGAGGATGATGATATAGACGATAAAGACGCTATAGCACAAGCTAAAGGTGCTAGAGGTAAATTTAAAAAATTAGATTTAGCAGTTAAAGCATTAAAAAATATAGAAACTGAAATGAAGTCATTAGCTCGTAAATATAGTTCAGGTGACGAAGCAGAAAAAGAAAAAATTAAAGATATTTTAAAAGTTAAAACTCCACAAAAGAAAGAGTTAGAATCTTTAGTTGCAAAATTAGAAAAAGATGTTGTCTAGAGAAAGATTTATTAGTTATGGATTAATATTTCTTTTAGGTAGTGCATTAATTTATTTTGTATTTCTAGGGGATGAAAGATATGTTGAAGACTATAATATTAAAATTGATGCTTTAGAAGCAAAAGTTGATTCATTGCATCATATAAATGATGATTTAGTATTTAAAATAGATACTTTAAATCAAGAAATTGTAAAATTAGACCTAGAAATTGGTCAACAAGATAAAAAGATTGTCACTTTAAAATATAAAGTAAATGAAAAAGTTAATTCCGTTGATAATTTTAATGACGATGAGCTTACAAGGTTTTTCACAGAACGTTATAGACAGTACATCGATTCAATTAAAAAAGCCGATAGTTCGTTTAGTAATTAAAGATTTAATAACTGGTGATGGTGCTAAAAGCGAATTGCCTTTAATACGACAAAAAGTAAAATTACTAGAAACAAAAGTAAATTTTAAAGATAGTGTTATATTTAATTTAAATAAAAAAGTTATAAATTTTGAAAGTATGTTAAGTACCCAATCGGACCAACTCCAATTATCTAAAGAATTATCAGATAGATTACAATCGGATTTAAAAAAACAAAAAGTAAAAACTAAATTAACAACTGGAGCTGGAATTTTAGTTGCCGCAGGTATATTACTACTAGCAAAATAATATGGCTGATTTAAAAAAAGTAATACGTCAAGAATATTTAAAATGTGCTAAAGATCCTGTGCATTTTATGCGTAAATATTGTTATATACAGCATCCACAACGTGGACGCATACAATTTAATTTATATCCTTTCCAAGAAAAAGTACTTAAATTATTTAGAGATAACCCATATAGTATAGTTTTAAAATCTAGACAGTTGGGTATATCTACTTTAGGTGCTGGTTATTCTTTATGGATGATGACATTTCATAAAGATAAAAATATACTTTGTATAGCAACAAAGCAAGAAACGGCTAAAAACATGGTTACAAAGGTAAAATTTATGTATGAAAATCTACCATCTTGGCTTAAAATTGATGCAGCAGAAAATAATAAATTAAATCTTCGATTATCAAATGGATCACAAATTAAAGCTACCTCAGCTTCAAGTGATGCAGGTAGATCAGAAGCAGTATCTTTACTATTAATTGATGAAGCAGCTTTTATTGATAATATTGGAGAAATTTGGGCTTCAGCACAACAAACACTAGCAACGGGTGGTGGTTGTATAGCATTATCTACTCCTTATGGTACAGGTAATTGGTTTCACCAAACATGGACAAGAGCTGAAAATGCTGAAAATGATTTTTTACCTATTAAATTACCTTGGTATGTACATCCCGATAGAGATGATGCTTGGAGAAAAAAACAAGATGAATTATTAGGTGATCCTAGAATGGCGGCACAAGAATGTGATTGCGATTTTAGTACTTCTGGTGATATTGTATTTTACCCTGAATATATAGATTTTTATGAAAAAACTTATATAAAAGAACCATTAGAAAAAAGAGGTACAGATCAAAATTTATGGGTGTGGGAATCTCCCGACTATAGCAGAAGTTACATGGTTGTAGCTGATGTATCTAGAGGTGATGGAAAAGATTACTCGGCATTCCATGTAGTTGATGTAGAAACAAATGTACAAGTAGCTGAATATAAAGGACAATTAGGTACTAAAGAATATGGGCATATGCTAGTAGGCATAGCTACAGAATATAATGAAGCTTTATTAGTAATAGAAAATGCTAATATTGGGTGGGCTTCTATCCAAGTAGTAATAGATAGAAATTACCCAAATCTTTATTATTCACAAAAAACAGATCAAGTAAATGTAAATTCTTACTTTGATAAGTATCAAGACCATTCAAAAATGGTTCCTGGGTTTACTATGTCATCAAGAACAAGACCTATGGTAATAGGTAAGTTTCAAGAATATTTAAGTGATAAAGGCGTAACAATACAATCCAAGAGATTAATAGAAGAAATGAAAACTTTTATTTGGCGTAATGGAAGACCAGAAGCACAATCTGGGTATAATGATGATTTAGTAATGGCTTTTAGCATTTCTATGTACATTAGAGACACAGCATTAAAATTTAGACAAAGAGGAATAGACATAACGAAAAGTTCGTTAAATAATATGTCAGTTAATAGAACACCTTATCAAGGAAGTTATGGAGGAACGTCAAAAATTCGTAATCCTTACAATTTAGATACAGAACATGGTAAGGAGAACATTGATTGGCTCCTATAATTAATATTTATAACAATAACTATATACAAAATGGCTAACACAAGCATATTTTCAAGATTACAGAGATTATTTTCAACTGATGTAGTAATTAGAAACGTCGGTGGAAATCAAGTAAAAACTATAGATTCAGGACATATTCAAGCAAGTGGAGAATATGCCACAAATTCATTAGTAGATAGATTTAATAGAGTTTATTCAACAGCTCCATCATCTTTATATGGTGCTCAATTTAATTTAAATTATCAATACTTAAGAACCCAACTATACTCAGAATATGATTTAATGGATCAAGATGCAATTATTGCTTCTGCATTAGATATTATTGCTGATGAATCAACATTAAAAAATGATATGGGTGAAGTGCTTCAAATTAGAAGCTCAAATGAAGATTTACAAAAAATACTTTATAATTTATTTTATGATGTATTAAATATTGAATTTAATCTTTGGATGTGGGTTAGACAAATGTGTAAATATGGTGATTTTTTCTTAAAATTAGAAATAGCAGAAAAATTTGGAGTATTTAATGTAATACCTTATACAGCATATCATATAGAAAGACAAGAAGGTTTTAATCCAGAAAATCCAGCAGAAGTAAAATATAGATGGAACCCAGATGGTTTTGCAGGTGGTTCTTATGGTTACTATAATGTGCCAAACATGAATAATAATCCTGATTTAGATCAAGGAGGTATTACTTATGACAATTATGAAATGGCTCACTTTAGAATGGTAGGTGATGTTAATTATCTTCCATATGGTAGATCATATATCGAGCCAGCTAGAAAATTATTTAAACAATATACATTAATGGAAGACGCGATGTTAATTCATAGGATTGCTCGTGCACCAGAAAAAAGAGTATTTTATATTAACGTTGGTTCTATACCTCCAAATGAAATAGAAGCATTTATGCAGAAAACTATTTCAAATATGAAACGTACCCCTATGATGGATGAAAAAACAGGTGAGTATAATTTAAAGTATAACATGCAAAATATGCTTGAAGATTTTTACATCCCAGTTAGAGGTAATGATAATGCAACTAAAATTGATACTACACCAGGTTTATCATATGATGGTATTCAAGATGTAGAATATTTAAGAGATAAATTATTTGCAGCACTTAAAATACCTAAAGCATTTTTAGGATATGATGAAACAACAGAAGGTAAAGCTACATTAGCAGCTGAAGACATTAGATTTGCTCGTACAATTGATCGAATCCAAAGAATTATGTTATCAGAATTAAATAAAATAGCATTAGTTCATTTATATACTCAAGGTTATACAGATGAATCATTAACAAATTTTGAATTGTCAATGACTTCACCTTCAATAATATTTGAACAAGAAAAAGTAGAATTACTTAAATCAAAATCTGAACTAGCTGGTTCATTATTAGAACAGGGCCTAATACCATCAGATTGGATTTACCATAATGTTTATCAATTTAGTGAAGACCAATATGATGAATATAGAGATTTAGTTAGAGAAGATGCTAAACGTAAATTCCGAGTTGACCAAATAACAGCAGAAGGTAATGATCCGGTAACAACAGGTAAATCTTATGGTACACCACATGATTTAGCATCATTATATGGTTTAGGTAGAACACAATCCGACCCAGGTAATGTACCTGAACCAGAAAAATATGCAGCTGATGATCCTAAATTAGGTAGACCACAAGATTCAATAAGTAACAGAGGTAAACAAGATAATAATTTTGGTAAAGACCCACTAGGTACTAAACGTATGAAGGATACAGATAAAAATGATGGAGATGGAAGACCAAGTTTAGGAGAAAGTGAAAGTGCCCATGTAACATATTTAAAAAATAAAGAAATATTTAAATCACTTAACAAAAAGAAATTAATTTTTGAAGAAGATAAAAACACATCATCGTTACTTGATGAATCTCAACTAAAATCTTAATATTTATAAATAAATATATTTTTGATGAAAATAAAACACTCAAAATACAAAAATACTGGTATATTATTTGAATTGTTGGTTAGACAAATAACAGCAGATACACTTAAAGGATCAGAATCTAAAGCAATTACTTTACTTAAAGAATATTTTGTAAAAACTGAATTAGGTCGTGAATATAAATTATACGAATCTTTAGTTAAATCTAAAGTTCTAAACGAAGGTAGAGCTAACATTTTTATATCTACTACTTTAGAAAATTCTAAAAAGTTTAATAGAAAGGCTTTAAAGAAACAGAAATATAATCTTATTAACGAGATCAAAAAATACTATAATTTAGAATCTTTCTTTGGTTCAAAAATATCAAATTACAAACAAATTGCAGCAATATACACATTAATAGAAAGCTATAATTGTAAAGAGGTAACGGACTTAGATCAAATTAATAGTAATAAAATTACACTATTAGAATTTTTAACTAAATCAGAAGTTAAAAAAGAAGATAAAGATAAAGTTTTAAAAGAATTTTCGAGTTATGATAAAGATTTAAGACAACTTACATATAGAGTTTTACTTGAAAAGTTTAATGAAAAATATGATGGGTTAAGTGTAGAACAAAAAGAAATACTTAAAGAATTTATATATTCAGTAGATTCAACTCCATCATTAAAAGAATTTTATAATAGTAAAGTAAATATTTTAAAAGAAACATTATCTAAAACATCTAAAAATATAAAAGATAAAGCTACACAAATTAAAATTACAGAAGTAGCTAAATTATTAGTTGAATTAGATAAAACTGACAAAATTGATAATGATAATTTAGTTGATTTGTTACAATATTATGAACTAGTAAAAGAAATTCAAGTAGCAAATGGCCAAATATAAACTAAAGCTTAAAGAAGCTCCCTCTCCTAATTTAGCTAAACAAATAGGAGCTAAAGTTGGAGATATTACATATTCAAAAGATGGGGAGACTAGATATACTGTAGATGCAATAAACCCAGAAAGTGGTCAAGTATCTTGGAAAGTTGCTAATTTACCTAATTTTGATAAATTATTTGATGAAGTAACTGATGCTACTTCTACAGCTAAAGGTGTTTATACTAAAGTAAAAGATGACGAAAAATTTAGAATGTTTTATGAAGAATTAAAACAAATTAGAAATAAAATCAGAACTCATTTACGTACAGAATACCCAGAGGATTATAAGCGAATGACTATGGAAGGAGAAGTAGATGAAGTATCTATGTCTGGTGCAGCTGGTGCTTATAATACACCTTATGCGTTTGTAAGAAAAAAAACAAAAGGTAAAAAGAAAAAATCTAAATATAAGATGAATAAACCCTCAGGTTTAGTAAATTATATGGATTATACAACAAATGAAGGTAAATTAGGTGATGGGGCAGATTTAGGGCCGGGTCCTAAAGCAGGGGAAGATGGAGTAAATGATAATGCCTACGTAAAACAATTTAAATATAAGTTAGTTCCTAAAAGTAATGGCACTTATGTGCAAAAAGGTTCAGGACTTGAAGTTAAGAAACTTTTTTAATATGTATAATATGAATATTAAGGAGGAAGAAGATAAATTAGAAAAATTTCAACAGGGGCGTATAGATGCTTTTGATGAAATAGAAAACAATTTAGATGATCTTAAAAAAATAATAAGACAAGCTAAAATAGAAACAGTAAAATACTATAGACAGGATGAACCAAAAAGTTATTCTGTTGTGTATGGAACCGATTTAATTAAAGATTATATCAAAGATATAGAAACATTATTAGAAAAATAATACCATGAAAAAAAACGCAAACCAACTACATGATGAATTAACTAAAAAGTTAATCACTGAAAATTACGTTGACTTAAAACCTATCAATAAAATCGAGGCAACTCCAAAAGCAGATTTTGAAAAGAAATTTTTTGATTATATTAATGAAGCAGGAGAAAAATCACTTAATCCTATTGTAAACCGTGGAGATAAAAATGATTTAGCTATAAAATATAATACTAAGGAACAAGAAGAAAAAATCAAATCGGATGATAAGTTAAAGTTTGAAATGGATACTAAAGAAGCAGGTTCATTTAAAGTTTCAAATGAAGTAGAAAATATTGCTTCTCACAACTATGATTATTCTCCTAAAGTAGATAATATTAATAATGTTAATGCACAAGAAATGCTTACAGGCGTATATTGTGAAATTAAAAATGATCCAAACTTAACATTAGAAGAAGCACAAGCTAAAGCAATTGCTAATTTAGCTAAAGATTCATTACATTATGTAAAAGAAGGCCAGTTTGGTGTTGAAGGTTTAGGATACCAAGAACAAAAAGTACAAGAAAATGATGGTGAAACATATGGTGGTAGTGGATATAGTGAAAAACTAAAAGATGGAGGTGAATCTTGGTCAGTAGTTAAAGAAGGTATTAAAAATGTTTTAAAAGAAAATTTCGCAGGAATTTCAACAACTGGAAATCCAAATAGTTTCGCAGCAATGTCAGGCGAAGTAATTAATAAAATGTTAGCTGAAGAAGGATTAGCTGAAACACCAAATTCATTAGATAATTTTGTAAACGAATTAAATGATGAAAAGGATTTACCAATGGATGAAAATGCTGTTGATAAAGCTATAAACTCTTCCCAAGAAAAAGCAGGTATGGATGAAGAAGCAAGACCTGATTACCCAGATATCGATGGAGATGGAGATACAAAAGAACCAATGGCTAAAGCAGCTAAAGATAAAGAAAAAAAGAAAAAAGTGAAAAAAGAATCAATTGATAGTAAATTAGCTGAAATAGGAAAAGAAGCTGAAGCAGTAAAATTAGAAGCACAATTAGACTTTTTACATGATCATATCCAAGAAAAAGTAGATAGAGTAAATTCAATTAATGAAGATGATAATCTTAAAGAATTAATTGATAAATCTAAGATGAAGCAAATGCAGAGAGAAATCAAAGATTTAGAAAGAAAGAAATTGAAAATGGAAAAAATCTATGAAAAATCTTGTGGTAAAAAATATTCTAAAAAAGAAATGGTAGACGAAACTGAAGAAGTAGATGAATCATTTGATAGTGTAGTTGATGATATTATGGATCAAGGTAAATCAAGAGAAGACGCTGAAAAAATTGCTGGTGCAATAAATGCTAAACACGTAGGAAACTATAGATCATAATTTAGTTATTATATGAAGACATTACTAATTGAAACGCACGCGTTTAAAGCGTCACCTAAACAATTAACAGAAAATATTTCTGAGGCTGGTAATTTACTAGTTGAAGGTGTATTAGCAACAGCTGAAGTTAAAAATGGTAATGGTAGATATTATTCAAAAGATCTATGGAATAGAGAAATGGATAAATACGCTGAACTAATTGAACAAAGACGTTCAATGGGAGAACTAGATCACCCTGAATCTTCAGTAGTAAACTTAAAGAATGTATCTCACTTAATATCTGAATTTTGGTGGGATGGAGATAACGTAATGGGTAAAATAGAAATTTTACCTACACCTTCAGGAAATATACTTAAAGAATTAATTGGCCATGGTGTTACAGTAGGTGTATCATCAAGGGGAATGGGTTCACTAGAACAACGAGGTGGAGTAATGGAAGTACAAGATGACTTTGAATTATTATGTTGGGATTTTGTTTCAACACCATCAAACCCAGGTTCTTATATGCATACAATTAAAGAAGGCAAAGAAATGGTTAATTATGATTATACTAAAGTTAACCAAATAGTTACTGAAATACTTTGCTCTAAAGGCTCTTGCCCTGTTTTTTAATTTTTAGATAATTTACATATACGTATAAGCATAATACACCATGAGTATCTTTATATGGTGTTAGATAATTAATAATACTTATTACGATTCTTAATAATCGTATTTCACAAACTAAATTTTGGGATTATGGCAACAAACAGAGATTTGCTAACTGAAGCAATCGCCGATGCTAGAGCCGTTAAGGACACTGCAATCGCGAACGCTAAACTTGCTCTTGAAGAAGCTTTCACTCCACATCTTAAATCTATGCTAGCTGCAAAGTTAGATGAAATGGATAAAAAAGATGATGAAGTAAAAGAAGAAAAAGAGGAAGTTGAAGAAATGGATGCTCCTAGTTTTGAAAGAAAAAATTCACCTGCTGGTGATTCTTTAAAAGACCTAGCTCCACGTAAAGTGGGACAATCAACGGTTCAAGAAGATGAAGTAGACGAGGAAATTAATCTGGATGAATTATTAGCTGAACTTGAAGATTCTAAAGACATTGACGAAGCAAAAAAGGACGACGACAAGGACGACATCAAAGAAGATGAAAGAACTGACGCTGAAGAAGAAGGCTACGAAGATGGAATGAAGGACGAAAAAGAAGACATGGAAGACGAGGATATTGACCTTGAAGATATGTCAGAAGACGACCTTAAAGGATTTATCGAGGATGTCATTAAAGACATGGTCGCTGACGGAGAAATTGAACCGGGCGATGAATTCGTAGAAGACGAAGTTGAAGTTGAAGACTCAATTGAAATTGAAGATGTTGAGGATGTAGACGTAGACGTAGAAATCGACGAAGCCAAAAAAGAAGAAATGGATGAAAGTGAAAAAGTAGACGAAGCTAAAGAAGAGATTGACGAAAGAAAATCTCGAGTAAAAGGTGAAAAAGGTGTCGGAAACGAGGATGGAGACAAAGATGACTCTAAAATCGAAAAAGAAACTGAAAAAATGAGATTCAAAGAAGCAATGGAAGAAATTCAAGCGCTTAAAGTTGAATTAAATGAAGTTAACCTTTTAAATGCTAAGTTACTTTACACTAACAAAATTTTCAAGGCAAAAAACTTAACTGAAGGTAAAAAGGTTAAGGTATTAAAAGCATTTGACAAAGCGAAGGATGTAATGCAAGCAAAAACAATTTTTGAAACATTATCAGAAGGTTTATTAGATAAATCTCCTATTAATGAATCTATCAAAAAAGGTTCAGCTTCAAAAGCTAGTGGTTTAGAACCAAAAGTAGCAAAACAACCAATCATTGAGTCAAATGATGTTTATAACCGTATGCGTAAGCTAGCCGGTTTAATTTAAAAATAATTATTAACAAAACTTAAAACTATTTATTATGAGCTTAAATTCTCTTTTAGAAAGCGCTAACCCATATCAGTCTTTACAGTCTGATGCAGCTAAATTAGCTGGTAAGTGGGAAAAGACAGGTTTGTTAGAAGGTTTAAATGGTTCCCACAAAAACAATATGGGTATCATTCTTGAAAACCAAGCTAAACAACTTGTTGTTGAGCAAAGTTCAACTGGTGGAGGTTCAGCCTCTTCAGGAACTTTCCAAAGCCAAACTGCTACCAACATTGGTGGACAGTGGGCAGGAGTTGCTTTACCATTAGTAAGAAAAGTATTTGGACAGATCGCAGCAAAAGAATTTGTTAGCGTTCAACCAATGAACTTACCTTCTGGTCTAGTATTTTTCCTAGATTTCCAATATGGAAACGACAAAACACCATTTAAAGCAGGAGACTCTTTATATGGTAATACAACTGCAAATACTGCTCCATTTGGTAACACAAATGAAGGTGGTCTTTATGGTGCTGGTAGATTTGGATATTCTGTCCAAAACACACAATCTGCTACAACTAATGTTCAATTAACCACAGTAGCAAACGCTACTTGGAAGGATATGGATTATGATTCAGAATATTCTGCTTCAATTGCTGCTGATAACGTATACGTAAAAATAGGTGTACCAACAGCATCATTAGCATTTGCAGACTTTAAAGGAGTTCAAGGATTCCAATTATTTTCAGGTTCACAAGCTGACCCAGCAAAGGATAACTTGAATATGACAATTACAGGTTCAAAAGGACACCAATTATCTGCATTCACTAGATACGAAGGTGAAGGACACGTATATTTCATCGTAGCTTCTGCTTCAGTAGACAACGGTGTAACTCAGATTGCGGCTGGAGACCCAGTATCTGTAGTATACCAAATCCAACCAACTGATAAGTACAGAGGTGACTTTGAAGCTGGAAACCCAGTACCTAACGCTTACAACAACGAAAGCGGATCAGGTGATGCAGCAGGATGTTGTCCAGACCAAGTTATTCCAGAAATCAACATTCAGATGAAATCATCTGCAATAGTTGCTAAAACTAGAAAACTTAAAGCTGTATGGACTCCAGAATTCGCACAGGATTTAAATGCATACCATGCATTAGATGCTGAAGCTGAATTAACTTCAATCTTAAGTGAATATATTTCACTAGAGATCGATTTAGAAATCTTAAGTATGTTAATTGAAGACGCTGCTGCTGGAACAGAAGTATGGTCAGCTGTTAACAACAGATCAATTGTACACTCTTCAGGAGCTACAAGTGATTTAAATTTCTACAACTCTCAAGGACAATGGTTCCAAACATTAGGAACTAAAATCCAAAAATTGAGTAACATTATACACCAGAAAACATTAAGAGGTGGTGCAAACTTCCTAGTATGTTCTCCAACAGTAGGTACAATCTTAGAAAGTATTCCAGGATTTGCTGCTGATTCAGATGGCGATGCTGCTAAAGCAAGCTACGCATTTGGTGTACAAAAAGTTGGTTCAATCAATGGTAGATATAAAGTTTACAAAAACCCTTACATGACTGAAAACAAAATCCTTTTAGGATTTAGAGGTTCTCAGTTCCTTGAAAGTGGTGCTGTATTCGCTCCATATATTCCGTTAATCATGACTCCACTAGTATACGATCCAGACACTTTCACACCAAGAAAAGGTCTATTAACTCGTTATGCTAAGAAGATGGTTAGACCAGAATTTTATGGTACTATCGAAGTAAACGGTTTAAACACTCTATAATCATAGATTAATTTAGATCAAAAATTAAGCCCCGCATTAGCGGGGCTTTTTTTTTCATATTTATAATAATAAAAATATATTTCATATTTATAACAAAATACTAATTATGAATGTACCAATTTATGATGGTTGCCCAATCTGGAATGATGACGCAGTCCCTTTCGGGTTTTACAATGCAGATTCAGAATTTAAAAGTGATGCAGTAAAAGTAGCAAAATTTGTTGCTTCTAGATTAGGATACCCACTAACAGATATTGAATTACAATCTTCTTCTATGTTTACTGCTTTTGAAGAGGCTGTAACAACATATGGTAATGAAATTTACGCGTATAAAATACGAGATAATCAATTATCTTTAGAGGGATCGTCCACTGGTAGTGATTTAAACCATTCGCTTATAACACCAAGTTTTGAGCCTATAGTAAGACTAACAGAACAATATGGTGCAGAAGCAGGTTCAGGGGGAAATGTTCCTTGGTACTCAGGTTCATTTGATTTAACTTCAAGTATACAAGATTATTCATTCTCAACTTTTATGACAGCTAGTGGGTATACTGGTTCACAATATATGTTAGGTTTAGAAGTAAAAAGAGTATTTTATCAACCACCATTCCCAGCATCAGCAAGATATTTAGATCCTTACAACGGGTTTGGATTTGGAGGAGCAGTAGCAGCTGGTATTGTTGGATTTGGAGGGTTTGGTCAAGGAATGGGTTATTTAATGGCCCCTTTAAATTATGACTTACAAGTAATACAACAAATAGAAATGAATGAAATGGTTAGAATGTCTAATTATTCATTTGAAATTAAAAATGACAAGTTAAGAATATTCCCAATCCCAGAATTTAATGCTGGAAACGATTCAAATTCAATAGTTTTAGGAAATTCTTTAATCATAGGAGATAAAATCCCAGCTACAACAGTACCTAATGCCAGTATAGCACAAACCTCAGCTGCTACGGCATTAACAGCAGTATCAGGTAGTGGAGCAACAGGAACAATTACAGGAAATGGTTCAGTAATTACAGAAATAACAGTAATAACTACAGGTAGTGGTTATGTAGTAAATGATTTAATAACAGTAGATCAAGCAACTTTAACATCATTAGGATTTTCAGGAGTATCTGGAGATGCTGTATTTAAAGTTCAACAAACGGATTTAAATGAAATATGCTCAGCTGGTAAAGTATGGTTTGAGTATATTTTAAGAGATGAAAGAGTTTCTAGTTCAATACAATTAATGAATGATAGAGTAACAAATGTATCAAATACCCCATATGCCAACCCTGATTATAATCAAATTAACTCAGTAGGTAGAAGTTGGATTTTTGAATATTCATTAGCTTTATGTAAAGAAATGTTAGGGTATGTAAGAGGTAAATATAGTAGTATACCTATACCGAATGCCGAAGTTAATCTAAATCAAGGTGATTTAATTTCAGCAGCAACAGCAGAAAAAACAGCATTAATAGAAAGATTAAGAACATATCTTGATGAAACATCGAGACAAGCATTATTAAATAGAAGAGCATCTGAAGCTGAATCAAAGATGGTTGAGTTACAACAAGTGCCCTACACAATATATATAGCATAATATGGCAATGTTTACTAGACAAAGGGACTGGTCCCTTATGAGACACTTAAATAGAGAAGTAATGGGTAATGTAATAACCCAACAAGCTGCAATCTATCAGTTTCAACTAGAACAAACAAAAGTTAACATTTATGGAGAGGCAGCAGAAGAAAAATATTATAATGGTCCTTTCTTATTTAATACTTTAATAAATAGATCTAATCAAGAATATGGGGAAAATATAGAAGGTATTCAATATAACCAGCCAATTGAATTTTATTTTTTAAGAGATGATTTAGTAGCAAAAGATGTTGTCCCAAGAGTAGGAGATATTATCTTATATGAAGAAGGATATTATGGAGTACAAAGTACAGTCTCTAACCAATACTGGGGAGGTAAAAATCCAGATTATCCTAATAATGATTCTGATGGACAATTAAACCCATTAAATCCAGGGTTAGAAGAATTTGGTAATAATATATCAATTTCAGTTTCTACATATTACATACCTGCTGATAAAGTAGCAATTTCACCATATCAAGAAAGATTCTAATGGCAAAACCAAGAAAACCAATACCAAAATCACAATTAACTTTAAGCGAAAAAAAACACGATGCTTTTAGTGGGATAGAAAACCGTGGTAGAGTAGGAAACCCTAATGATGCTGTTATACCTAATAATCCAAATTATAACGAAACAGGTATACAACATAATAGATCATCACAAATGAGTTTTAAAGATGATGATACTAAACAATTTTCAGTAGGTGTTAAAGATATAGATGAAGCTGTGTTTTATTATTTTGAAAATAAAATTAAACCCTTTGTATTACAAAATGGTCAGCGTAGAGAAGTACCAGTAATATATGGTGCACCTGAAAGATGGAAATCATTTCAACGTGATGGGTATTATAGAGATAAAAAAGGTGCTATTATGTTACCCATTATTGTAATTAAAAGAGATACAATAACAAAAGACAGAACAGTAGCAAATAAATTAGATGCTAATATGCCTAACTTATATGGTGTATTTTCAAAACAATTTAGCAGTAAAAATTTCTATAGTAATTTTGGTACATTAAATAATAGAAGACCAGTTGATACTTTTCATGTTGTAGCACAACCTGATTATGTAACATTAGAATATAGCTGTCTTATACAAACATATTACATGGAACAATTAAATAAAATTGTAGAGTCATGTGAATATGCATCAGATGCTTATTGGGGTAATCCTGAAAGATATATGTTTAGATCATTTATTGATAGTTTTAACACAGCAACTGAATTAACAGTTAATAAAGATAGGTTGGTTACTGGAACATTTAATATTAGATTACGTGGATATTTAATCCCAGATACTATTCAAAAGGATTTAAATTCTACTAAGAAGTATAATTCTAAGGCAAAAGTTACAATTACTACTGAAGCTATTAGTAATCTTCAAGATAGTGATGTTATTTGGAATCCAACATGGGATGGTAGAAAAAGAGATTAATTTTAATCAATTTATTAATATTTATAATAAAATAAAAAATTATGTCAATAATTAAGTTACAAGAAGAAGAAATTACAAAACTAAAAGATATCCAAAGTAAAAATAACGAAATAGTATTTAACTTAGGAATTTTAGATTTAGACATTAATGCTTTAGAAATAAACATAGAAAGTCTAAAAGAAAGAAGAAAAAATTTAAGAAATGATTTCGAAAATCTTTTAAAAGAGCAAAAAGTAAATGCTAAAGATTTAACAGAAAAATATGGTGATGGTAACATAGACCTAGAAACTGGAGAATTTACTGCAGTAGAATAGATTTTTGAAATAGTTTCCAATATTTATAACAAAACAATATTAAATATAATATAAGACAATGGCAGAAACATTAATATCTCCCGGTGTATTAGCAAGAGAAAATGATCAATCTTTTATTGGTTCAAGACCCGTAACTTATGGTGCGGCAATTGTTGGACCAGCAGTTATGGGACCTGTAGGTATCCCAACTGCAGTTTCATCTTTTTCTCAATATCAAGCTATTTTTGGTGGCACAGTAGAAAGTGGCAGTCAATACTACACATATTTAAACTCAACAGCAGCTCAAAATTACTTTGAACAAGGTGGTGAGTCACTATTAGTAACTAGAGTAGTAACTGGCTCATTTAATGAAGCTTCTTCAAGCATTCAAAATGCAGCTACTGCAGCAGGAACTTTAAATACAACATTTAACGTTAGTGGTTCAATCACAACAAACACATCTGATGGTACAGCAGGATCGTATACATTAAACGCAGGCGACATCGGAGGTGGAAGTGGAGCTAACACTGCAGCAGCAGTAGTAGTTGTTGCTTCAGACCAAACAGTAACTAGTGTAAAATTCACAGCAGGAACTGGATATTTAGTTAATGAATTTTTACAAATTCCTTCATCTATCATAGGTGGTACAACTAACGTAGAAATAAGATTAACATCAAATGACATTATAAATGGAACAGCATTTGTGTTATCTACATTATCAGAAGGTTCAATAATGAACAATTACTCATCTACTGGAGATTTAGCTAACGGAGCACTGCCACTTGGTACAGCTGATAACTTAAGATGGGAAATACCTTCTCAAAACACATCATCAGGACAATTTGCTTTATTTATTAGACGTGGTAATGACGTTAATAACCAAAAAGCAATATTAGAGTCTTATAACAACTTATCAATGGATCCAACAGCTCCTAACTATGTAGCTAGAGCAATTGGAGATACTTATTACACAGTAGAACAAGATGGAGTAGATTACTATGTTAAAACAAATGGTAACTATCCTAACAGAAGTGCATATGTAAGAGTTTCAAGTGTATTAACACCAACTCCACAATACTTTGATAATAATGGAGCAGCTAAGTCTTCATTCTTTAGTAGCCTACCAATTGTAGGTTCAGGTTCATTCCAAGGAGGAAACGGAGTAAACATTGAAAACAATGATGCTAAATTTAACGAAAATATTGATGCAAATAACATACAAGGTATTAGTGCTAACGACTACACACAATCGTTAAACCTATTAACAAATGCAGATGATTACCAATTTAATGTAATATCAGCTCCAGGTTTAATACATTCTTTACATGCTTCACAAGTTAACCAAATGGTTAATTTAGCACAAGGAAGAACTGATTGTATGGCAGTAGTTGATTTAGTACCTTACAATTCAACAATTAATACAGTAACTACACAAGCAGGTGCATTTGATTCAAGTTATGCAGCTACGTATTGGCCGTGGTTACAATCGATTGATCCTAATACCGCACAATCTGTGTGGAGCCCAGCGTCCGTGTTTATACCAGGCGTATATGCGTTTACAGACGCATCATCTGACCCATGGTTTGCACCAGCAGGTCTAATTAGAGGAGCTTTAGGAAATGTAATAAGAGCTGAAAGAAAATTAACATCAGGAAATAGAGATACATTATATGAAGCAAATGTTAACCCAATTGCAACTTTCCCAGGAAGTGGAACAGTAGTATTTGGACAAAAAACATTGCAGAAAAGAGCAAGTGCTCTAGATAGAGTAAATGTACGTAGATTATTAATAGCACTTAAAGATTATATTGTACAAGTATCAGATAATTTAGTATTTGAACAAAACACAATAAGTACTAGAAATAGTTTCCTAGCACAAGTTAATCCATATTTAGAATCAGTACAACAAAGACAAGGATTGTATTCATTTAAAGTAGTAATGGATGCTACAAATAACACACCAGATGTTATTGATAGAAATGAGTTAGTAGGTCAAATTTATTTACAACCAACTAAAACAGCTGAATTTATAATCTTGGATTTCAATGTTCTACCAACAGGAGCAACATTTCCATCATAAAAACTAAAAAACGGAATATTTATAATAAAATAAAATAATAAAATGGCAGTATTAGACCCAAACGAAATATTTTTTACAGCATTTGAGCCAAAACAAAAGAATAGATTTATTCTTTATGTAGATGGGATTCCATCTTACCAAATTAAAGGTATGGGAGCTGTAACATTAAACCAAGGTACAGTAGCTTTAAATCATATTAACGTTCAACGATTTGTTAAAGGTAAATCTACATGGGCTCCAATTTCAATGACGTTATTTGACCCAATTACACCATCAGGTGCGCAAGCAGTTATGGAATGGGTAAGATTACACCATGAATCAGTAACAGGTAGAGATGGATATAGTGATTTCTATAAAAAAGATCTAACATTAGATGTACTAGGACCAGTAGGTGATATAGTATCTGAATGGATCATTAAAGGAGCACTAATTACATCAGCAGATTTTGGAGATTTTAATTGGGATACAGAAAATGCAGCTCAAGAAATATCTTTAGAAGTACAACCAGATTACTGTATTTTAAATTTCTAAGAAATTTTCAACATATTATTAAAAATAGCTTGGCTTCGGTCAGGCTTTTTTTTATATTGATATGTATAACTAGAAACACGTTACAAACTAAATAAAGATTATATGAGTGAATTTAAATTCCCGACCGAAGAGGTAGATATTCCATCAAAGGGATTAATATACCCAAAAGAAAATCCATTATCGAGTGGTAAAGTAGTAATGAAATACATGACTGCTAAAGAAGAAGATATTTTATCCAACCAAGCATATATTAAAAAAGGTATAGTATTAGATAAATTACTACAATCCTTAATTATAGATAAAGATATTAAAATTGATGATTTAATTATTGGTGATAAAAATGCTTTATTAATAGCTTCTCGTATTTTAGGGTATGGTAAAGATTATAAATTTGAAATTGATGGGGTTGAAGAAACAGTAGATTTAACAACATTAGAAGATACACCATTTGACCCTAAAACTATGATAGAAGGGAAAAATGAATTTTCATTTACAGTTCCATCCTCTAGTAGAATCATAACATATAAAATATTAACAGGTCGAGATGAAAAAGCAATTGAAAGAGAAATCCAAGGACTTAAAAAGTTAAATAAAGAATCATCAACTGAAACATCAACAAGATGGAAACATATTATTCAATCCGTTGATGGTGATACAGAAAAAAAACAAATCAGAGAATTCGTTGATAATCAATTTTTAGCTAGAGATTCAAGATCTTTTCGTGAACACATTAAATTGACTCAACCGGATATCAATCTAACAACAGTGTTAGATAGCGGAAAGGAGGTGACTATCCCTATAGGGCTTAGGTTTTTTTGGCCTGACATCTAGGATAGCACCTCAATTTAGATTAAATTTATTCACACAAATACATAATATTATATTCCATGGTAAAGGAGGCTATGATTATAATACAGTATATAATATGCCTATTTGGTTAAGAAAATTTACCTTTAAAGAAATAAATGATTTTTATATTAAACAAAACAAAGAACAAGAATCAGCAAATAAAGGTAAAGGAAAACAAACATTAGTGAATAAAGATGGTAAAGTTAATGCTCCAGCATTTACTGAAGCAAGTAAACAATATAAAGGTAAAACAGGTTACAAATAATAATATTTATAATAAATGTAACCTATGGCTGATATAAATAAAGTCAAAAAAGATCTAGCAGAAATACAAAGATTATACAAGAATCTAGGAGAAACTAACCCTTATGAAGGGATGGACGCTTCTAAGGTAGCAGCATCTAAATCAGAAGTAGAAAAATTAGACAAAGCATTAAAAGGGGTACAATCTACCGTTAATGATATTAATAAAGATTTAGATGGTATTGTATCTTCATTTTCAGCAACAGTTAATGAACTGCAAAAACAAAATAAAGGATTACAACAATCAAGATCAGCATTTAGAAATTTAGAAAAAATTTCCCAATCTTTATTATCTGATAGAGAAGGAATAAATAGGTTAAGTGAAAAAGAATTAAAAAGCTTAGTTAAAAAAATACAACAAGAAAAAACAAACTTAAAGTTATCATTAGATAGTTTAGCAATAGCTCAATCTGAACTTGAACTTGAAATAGAATTAAATGGATCAACTAAGGCTAGAAAAGATGAATTAAAAAGAATAAACAATGCTATAGCAAGTAGTAGTGCGGAATATAAAGAAAATGAAGGTCTTTCTAGTAATTTATTAACAATAGCTAAAGACAGGTTAGATAAAGAAGAAAAAATCCAAAAATCATTAGGACTTTCTGGAGGAATCTTAAAAGGAATTGATGGTTTTATGAATAAAATAGGCCTAGGAGCTTTATCTACGGCTGTTGGGTTTGATGACATAGCAAAAAATACAGAAGAATTTGCAGAATCATTAGAAGGTACTGATTTAAGTGATGCAGAAAAGAAGACCGCAACAATGGACTTTATGTTTGGTCAAATTAGTGATAAAGTTAAATCAGGTTTAAAAGATCCTATGGTACAGATAGCCATTGCGATGAAAGCTGTAAGTGCATTAGCATCGGCGATAGCTGATGGGTTTGCACGTAGTCAAGAAAATACATCATCAATAGCTAAGAACTTAAATATATCTAACAATCAGGCACAAAAATTAAGCCAAAATATGTCAGCGGCTTCTTTTGGGTCAGGTGCTTTATTTCTTTCGAGTAAAGGATTAACTGAAAGTTTAGTTGAAATTAATAGTGAATTAGGTACTAGTGTTCAGTTTACAGCAGAACAATTAGCAACTTTTACAAAATTAAAAAAGACAGCAGGTTTAACTGGTGAAGAAATGATGGGGATACAAAAGTTATCCTTAGCAAATGGTGATTCTTTTGATGAAAATGCTAATGCATTACTTAATCAAGTATCAGCTCTAAATAAAGCTAGTGGGATTTTTATTAATGAAAAAGATGTTTTAAAAGAAATAAGTACTCTTAGTGCCGCAACTACTTTATCATTTGGTCAAAATCCTAAATTAATAGCTGAAGCAGTACAAAGTGCAAAAGCATTAGGATTTGAAATGGAACAAATAGAAGGTATAGTTGGAAACTTACTTAATTTTGAATCATCAATAGAACAAGAATTACAAGCCGAATTATTATTAAATAAAGATCTTAATTTAGAAAAAGCAAGACAAGCAGCTTTAAATAATGATTTAGCTACAGTAGCTAAAGAAATAGCAGACCAAGCAGGAACAGCAGCAGAATTTGCTGAAATGAATAGAATACAACAAGAAGCAATAGCTCAATCTGTTGGTATGTCTAGAGAGGATCTTGCAAAAACTTTATTTGTACAAGAACAATTAGCAGGGGCTAGTGAAGGAGAAGCAGAAAGAAGGGAAAAAATATTAAATGCTAGAATAGCAGAAGTAGGTTTAGCTCAAGCTCAAAAAGAAATATCAGAAGGTGGGTTAGATAATATGTTAAACCAAGCATCAGCAGCTGAAAAAATGGAGGCTTCAATGGGGAAAATTAATGAGTTATTTACAGCTTTAGGAGCAATGCTAGCACCTGTAGTAAATGCGTTTGCATATATAGCAGGAGCAATAATGGAATCTAGGATAGCTATGGCTGCTTTAGCAGGGGTTATTGGAGGTGTTACGACAGCACTAGCTGTAATGGCGGTTAAAGCAGTTACAGTGGCTGTAGCTAATATATGGGGAGGAATAATGAAATTTTTAGGACCCATAGGTGTACCTGTTGCTATCGGTGCTACAGTAGGAATGCTAGGAGGAATTGCCGCTGCTATAAATGCTACAAAAGGAAACGATGTACTTTCCCCAGGAAAAGGAAATGGTGGATATGGTGACAGAATGCTTTTAGGACCTGAGGGCGCTATTTCTTTAAATAATAAAGATACTGTTATAGCAGGTACAGATTTATTCCCAACACAAAGAGGAAATGATGTTGTATCAACAGGAGCAGGAACAGTTAAAATGGGTAATGATAATAAAGAAACTAATATGTTATTACGTACCTTAGTTACACAAAACAAAAAGAAACCTTCATTATCCCCTGTGGGATTATATGAAATTCAATAATGTAATATTTATAATAAAACAAACAATTATGAGTCTATTAAACAAATTAACACAAAACGGATCTCAATTAAGTGGTTTAGATGGTCAAACACCAAATATACCTAACTTTCAACAATCTACATTACATAGGGATTATTCAGTAAATAATGACCCAAATGCAGATGCTGTAAGACCTAGAAATGGAGCATTACCTCAACCATCTACTATGGATCCACAACAACCACCGGTGAAGTATGTAGATAATATGCCAGGATAACATGCCAATAAGAGATTTAATAGGAAATAGCGCATACGAAAGTAAAAACTATTCTAGTGTTCCAGGCGATACACCAGGAGGGGGATGGACACAAAGACCTTCACAAGTATTTCCACCAAGCGATGTAGAAAATGCTTCTCGAACAGGAGGACCAGATTTTCTATTACGTGGGGGATATCTATTACCTAGACAAGTTGTAAGAGATACATCTCTTATACTTAAAAAGTTTACTCAAACCCAAGGGGTTCTATTTACTATTAAACAAAATGTATTATCTCTTACAAATGTAAATTCCAATGTAGGGTATACTACATATAAAGCAGATCAATCTCCAACACTATTTGATAATTTAGGTAATTCTGTTGTAGGTGGTTTTATTAAAGATGTAGGTCCTAACCAAGGCATCTACACCCCATTAAGTACATTAGCACAATCTGCACTTACTCCTTTAGGAGTACATTTAAATAAACAAGGACTAAA